>Ga0247823_10000665_pt1 | contig 28919 bp, 30 predicted proteins | sample 13C_PalmiticAcid_2_FD_192426 | JGI IMG/M metagenome (GOLD analysis project Ga0247823, IMG submission 192426) | Soil microbial communities from agricultural site in Penn Yan, New York, United States - 13C_PalmiticAcid_Day30 | ecosystem: Environmental > Terrestrial > Soil > Agricultural land...
AGACGTGGCCCGGCCTGCCGATCCTGATCGACAGCCCGGGGTGGAGCCCGCATTTCAAGGGGCAGACGCTCGAGGTGCGCGTGCCCTTCGACGACATCGGCGCGGTCAGCGGCGCGAGCTTCGACGGTGTGACCGCGGCACTGCGCGTCAACGCCAGCGTGCATTCGCCGCTGCTGTGCGTGGCCGACGTGTTCAAGGTGGCGTCGGGCAACCTCTCGCTGCCCGGCAAGGTCAACCAGTAGCCTAGGAGCCTGGGCGGCAGAGAGAAGGGCTCGCGTTGTCCCTTTCAGGCCCAACCCTTCGGGCCGGGGCGATTCGCGGTGCCATCCTTCGTTGCCGGCTCGTTGTGTGGATGGCCACACGCCTCGCCGGCGCCTCGTCTGGCACCGCGACTCGCCCCGGCGCGAGCCCTTCTCTCTGCCGCCCGGGCTCCTAGAAATCGGCGAGCCGCACGCCGTCGACCGTCACGATGCGGTCGAGGCGGACGGTTTCGCCGGAGTCGAGCTGCATGAACTCGACCCCGTCGCGTCCGAACAGGTCGGAGATCACGGCCGACACCTCGTGCCGCGTGCCGTCGTCACCGAGGTAGACGACGGGTGCGCGGCGGGCCTTCGTGGCGAGCGACTCGAGCACGTCGTGGAATTCGCAGCTGATCGGTTGGTACGGTTCGGCCGGCATGGGCGCCTCACTTCAGGTGGGTGTCGAAGAACGCGAGCGTACGCCCGTCGGCGAGCGCCGCGGCGGCCGCGTCGTGGTGCTGCCCGCCGTGGCGGGCGAAGGCGTGGTTGCAGCCGGGGTAGTCGTGGATCTTCACCTGCGGGTGCGCGTCGAGGGCCGTGTGGATGGTCTTCTGGGCGTCCTTCGAGATGTACTCGTCCTCGCCGGCCAGGTGCATCAGCAGCGGTGTCTTCAGCGAGCGGGCCTCGTCGACGTACCGCTCGGTGCCGCCGCCGTAGTAGGCCACCGCCGCGTCGGCGCCGTGTTTCGCGGCCGTGCGGAAGGTCATCAGGCCGCCGAGGCAGAAGCCCATGACCCCCGCCTTGCCGGAGCTGCCCGGCAGCGCGCGTGCGTGCGCGAGCGTGGCGGCGGCGTCCTCCACGCCCTGGTCGAAGTCGAAGGCCTGGTACAGCGAGAAGCCCTTCTCCCATTCGGCCTGCGTGCGGTCGGACAGGTCGATGCCGGGCTCCAGGCGCCAGAACAGGTCGGGACACACGGCGATGAAGCCCTGCGACGCGAGGGTGTCGCAGGTCTCGCGCATGTCGGCGTTGATGCCGAAGATCTCCTGCATGACGACGACGGCCGGAGCCGCGGCGCCCGTGGCCGCGGGCCGCGCGAGGTAGGCGCCGAAGGCGCCGTCGGGGGTGGTGATGGTGATGCGTTCGCTCATGGGGGCTCCGTCGGGATGGGCCTTCAGGATGCAGCGGCGCCCCGCCGTGGTCATGTCCCCCAGGAAGCGTCCGGGACTTGGGCGAAGGAGGGGTGCGTCAGTAGTCGTAGCGCGCGGTGAACATCAGGGTGCGCGGCGGGTTGTAGTAGACGGCGTGCACGCCGTAGACGGGGATGCGCGTGTGCAGCAGCGCGTACGACTTGTCGAACAGGTTGCGCACGCGCATCGAGAAGGTCCAGTGGCGCGACGGGTCGATGTAGTTCGCGCCGAGGTTGACGTAGGTCTGGTCCGGGGCCTTGAGCTCCGGGGTGTTCGCGACGTCGGTGTACTGGCTCTTCAGGTACTGCAGCGTCGCGTCGAGGTTGGCCTCGGCGCCGCTCGCGAACGGCTGGCGGTAGCTGATCGTGGTGCCGAGGGTCACCGGCGGTGCGTTCGGCAGGTCGTTGCCCACATAGTCGCGCGCGGCCTGGCCCGTCGGGTTCGCGAACTCGTCGAAGCGCGACTTGAGCAGCTCGAGCGACAGGGTCCAGTCGACCTGGGCGGTCAGCTTCGCGGCCATGTCGACGTCGACGCCGTACGTGCGCGCCTTGCCCGCGTTCACGAGCACCGCGTCGGGCACGGTGACGCCGTTGATCACGAGGTTGGTCAGCCCCGCGAGGTAGTCGCGGTAGTCGTTGTAGAAGAAGGCGACGTTCGCGGCGAGGCGGCCGTCGAGGAACCGGCCCTTGGCGCCCCCCTCCCACGTGGTGACCCGTTCGGGGTCTGTCGCGGTCTGGGCCGAGATCACCGATTCCGCGGCGCGGTTGTAGCCGCCGAACTTCGCGCCCTGGGCGATGCTCGTGTAGAGGTACAGGTCGGGCGACCACTGGTGGTCCAGGCCCAGGCGCGGCAGCAGCCCGGACTTCGACGTCGACAGGCCGTCCACCGCGTAGACCGGCAGGAGCGTGCCCGTGTTGTCGGTGCGGCTGAACGCGTTCGTGGCCGTCTGCCGCGTGTGGTACAGGCGCAGCCCGCCGATCACGCCGGTGCGCTCGCCCACCGCCTGGCGGGCCTGGCCGTACAGGCCGAGGTCCTGCGTCTCCTGGTGGGTGCGGGCCTCGGAGTGCACGAGGCCCGCGGCCGGGTAGGCGTCCACGCCCCGTTCGAAGTCGAACCGGTCGGACACGAACATCGTGCCCACGGTCCACTGGCGCTGCGTGTCGCGGCCCTGCAGCTGGAACTCCTGCGTGAAGGCCTGCTGCTCGATGCGCTGGGACATCACGTACTGCGGGGTGGCGAGCCCGCCGAAGTCGGCGACCGTGGGATCGTCCTTGTAGGCCCGGTAGCCGGTGATCGAGCGGAACTGCAAGCCGTTGCCGAGCAACGACTCGACCTTCAGCGACAGCCCGCCCGCCTGGCGCTCGAACGCGCCCGGGCCGGCGGGCGTGTAGGTCACGCGGGGAGGGCCTCCGGCGGGGTAGTTCGCGGTGTGGGTGTCCGAGCCGTCCTTCAGGCCGTCGATGGCAAGCACGGTGCTGGTGGTGTCGCTCGCTGCCCAGCGCAGCTTCGCGCGGAACTGGGTGGCGTCGATGCGGTTGACGTCGGTGTCGAGCGTGGCGTTGCGCGCGTAGCCGTCGTTCACCTTGCGCGAGAACGCGAGGCTCGCCGACAGCGGCCCGTCGCCCAGGGCGCCGTTGGCATACCCCCGCGCCTCGAACGCGCCGAGGTTGCCGGCACCGAGGGACAGCCACGCGTTGGTGTCCGCCGACGGGTCGATCGAGATGTAGCGCACCGCGCCGGCGGTGGCGTTCTGGCCGTACAGCGTGCCCTGCGGTCCGCGCAGCACCTCGATGCGCTCGATGTCGGGCAGGTCCCACAGCGCGGTGGCGTAGCCCCGGACGAGTGGCACGTCGTCGATGTAGATGCCCACGGCCTGCGCCATGGCGGGAGACGACACCCCGACGCCGCGGATCCCCACCGCCTGCGGCATGTTGCTGAAGCCGTTGGGCACGGACACGCCGGCCACCAGCCCGACCAGGTCGTTGAGCTGGGTGATGCCCTTGCGCTCGATCTCCTTCGAGTCCACCACCCCCACCGAGACGGGCGTCTTGCGCAGCACGTTCTCGACCCGTTCGGCGGTGACGGTGATCTCCGGCAGCGCAACCGGTTCCGCCGCGGTCTGGGCCGCGGCCCAGGGCGCTAGCAGGGACGCGCAGCCGGCGGCGACGGACGAGGGGAGGAAACGGCGGGGCACGGTGGCGGTCATGGCGGCGTGGGGGCAGGAAACAAGGCGGCGCACGGCGGTCTGCGCCGGGCGGCATCATGGGGGCGGGGCGCTGTCAATCGGCGTGAAATGTTGTGAAGGGCGTGAAACGCCACGCCCTTCACACGGTTCACGGCGCCCCGGACCGATCAGCTGGCGAGCGGACTCGGCTGCGTGAACGCGGCGAGGGCGAACGGCCGGGCGGTGTCCTCGGGGAAGCGGCCGTCGTGCAGCGGGGCGTCGTCCACGAGGCCCCGGCCGGCCGCCACCGTGACGGCGTGCGTGCGGCTGCGGGCGTCGAGCTTGCCCATGATGGCCTTCACGTGGGCCTTCACGGTGCCCACCGCGATGTCGAGGTCGGTCGCGATGGCCTTGTTGCACTGGCCCCGCGCCAGCAGCCGCAGCACGTCGACTTCCCGCGACGTGAGCGACTCGCGCGTGAGGCTGTCGGCCATGCGCTGGGCCACGGTCATGCACAGGTAGCGCGCGCCATTGCCCAGCGCCCGCACGCAGCGCACCAGTTCCTCGGTGTGGCAACTCGTCAGCAGGTAGCCATGCACGCCCGACTCGAGCGCCTGGCGCACCTCGTGTTCCCGGTCGTGCACCGTGACCACCATCAGCCGCGTGGGCGTGGGGCGGCCTGGCCGGGGCGGCCGCGTGCGGGCCTCGGCGGCCAGGCGCAGCCCGCTGCGGTAGTCGGCGATGACGACGTCGGCCGGGCCGGTGTCGGGGGGGCGCACGTCGATGCCGGGCTGTGCGTGCAGCGCGTGGAGGGCGCCGGCCGCGATCAGCGGTTCGGCATGGTCGATGTGGACGATGAGGGGTCGGGACGCGGTCGTGTCCATGGGTTCTCTCCTGTCTCGCGGGCCGTGCGGATGCGCCGTGGCGCATGCCGGGTCCGCCGGTGGCTTGTCGGTTTTTTCTGGGGTGTGGCGGGAAGAACCCGAGACTGCCGGGAGCCCGACCACATGGGTTCATGATCGGTGGCGGCCCCTCGCACCGCACGTGAAAAACGGTGAATCGGCGAGAGGGTTCCGTTCAGCCGCCGGCGAGCAGCGCGCGGGCGGCGACGAGGTCGGCGGTGCCTTCGCCCTGCGTGAAGCGGCCCAGCACGCCGGCGAGCGCGGCGAGGTGGTCCGGGGACCGGTTCCACCGGGTGAGGCTCATGGCGGTGCGCAGTTCCCACGACAGCGCGCCCTGTTCGCGCGAGACGGCGAGCGAGCGGTCGAACAGCACGCGGGCGGCGGCCGGGTCACCCTCGGCGAGGTGCCGCTCCGCCACCCGGCGGAACACCTCCGCGGCGCCCCAGCCCACGTCGCCGCGGTCGTTGCGGGCAAAGGCCTCGGCGGTCGCGAACACGTCGGAGACGGTGGCCAGCGAATCGAGTTCCTTGAGGCTCCCGGGCTTCACCTCGGGGACGGGGGCGCCGGGATCGTCGTGCCGTGCGAGCGCGATGCCGTAGTGGCGCGCCCACGACTGCCAGTACGGCGACGAGTGCCGCTGCGCATGGTCGGCGAGGCGCCGGACGTGGTGCCGCGCCGCGTCCAGGTCGCCCCGCCACAGCGCCAGGGGGCACAGCGACGAGCCGAGCATCTGGGCGAGCGCATAGGGGTTCTCGGACTCCGCCAGCGCGAGACCGGCCTCCGCCACGGTCCAGGCCTCGTCCACCTGGCCCTGGATCCACAGCGAACGCGACAGCACGATGCGCATCGCCACGCCGCGCGGACTCAGCATCACGTAGCTGAGCGGGGCGCGGTCCGACGGTGCGTCGAGCACGCGCTCGACGAGCTGGCGCGAGCGGGTGTGGTGGCCGAGGTAGTGCGAGGTCATGCCCACGAGGCGGTCGGCCATCAGGCGGGTCATGGGGTGGCCCGATTCGTCGGCGAGGTGCCCGATGGCGTGTGCGGCGGCCAGGGCCGCGGGGTAGTCGCCGGCGCCGTAGGAGCGGCTCCACACCCCGTGGAACGGCGCGATGCGGTGGGCGGTATCGCCGAGCTGGTCCGCGAGCTGCCGTGCCCGTTCGAAACCGGCGGCCGCGTCGGCGGGGCCGACCAGCTGCGATCCGAGCATGCTTCGAGTGGTGAGGAGGCGCAGCTCCATCGCCGGGCTCGGTGCGTCCGCGTCCTGCACGAGGCGCAGCGCCCGGTCCACCCACGGGCGGTACTCGTCGAGCAGGCCCCTCTCACCCATCAGCAGCGTGGCCATCGCCGTGAGTTCCACGCCCAGCGCGACGGTGCCGGGCTGGGCGAAACACCAGGCGACCGCGGCACGCACGTCGTCGACCTTGCGGCCGTGGGCCGCCAGCCAGTCGCGGCGGGGGACGTCGTACCGTTCCCGCTCGGCCTCTTCCAGCACCTCGCGAAGGTGACGGGCGTGGCGGTGGTGGGCGTCCGCCGCATGGGGGCCGGCGGCGAGCTTCTCGGCAGCGTAGTCGCGGGTGCTGACGAGCAGGCGGTACAGCGGCGCGGTGCCGCGGCCATCGGTCGACACGAGCGATTTCGACACGAGGTTGAGCACGGCCGCGGTGGTGCCGTCGCCCGCCACGGCCACGGCGGCGTCGAGCGCGAACGCGCCGCGGAACACCGAGAGGCGGTGCAGCGTGTCCCGCTCGGACGGCGGCAGCAGGTCGTGGCTCCAGTCGAGCATCGTGCGCAGCGTGCGGTGGCGGGGCAGGGTGGGCCGCCGGCCGCTGCCCAGCAGCCGCAGCCGGCCGCCGAGCTGCCGGGCGACGTCCGCGAGGCCGAGCGTCTCCACCCGCGCCGCGGCGAACTCGATCGCGAGCGGGATGCCGTCGAGGCGGCGGCACAGGTCGCGCACGAGGGGGGCGTTGCCGTCGTCCAGCGTGAACGACGCGGCCCGTTCGACGAACAGCTGGACGGCCGGCCACGCGAGCGCGTCCTCGGCGGTGAGGCGCTCGCCGTCGGGCGGGATCTCGAGCGCGGCGAGGCGGTGCACCGACTCGCCCTCGGCCTGCAGCGGCTCGCGGCTGGTGGCCACGATGTGCACCGCCGGGGCCAGGCGCAGCAGCTGTTCGGCGAACGTGGCGACGGCCTCGACGAGGTGCTCGCAGTTGTCGATGACGAACAGCAGGTGCCGGTCGTGGAGGAACGCGGCGAGCGGCGGCAGCGGATCGTCGAGTGGCACCGACAGGTCGAACAGCGCGGCCACCGCGGCCGGCAGCAGCCGCGCGTCGGCGACGGAGGCGAGGTCGACGAACCGCACGCCGTCGCGCCACAGCGGCAGCACCGCCTCGGCCGTGGCGAGCGCGAGCGTGGTCTTGCCCATGCCGCCGGGGCCCGTGATCGTGACGAGGCGACGCGAGGGCACCTGCGCGGCCAGGTGGCGAAGCGCGTCGTCGCGGCCGAAGAGCCGTGGGGTGCGGACGGGCAGGTTGTGCGGCGCGATGGGCTCGGGGGCCGCGGCGTGCACGGGGGCCACGAAGCGGTAGCCGCGGCGGGGCACGTTGCGGATGAAACGGCCTTGCGCCGCGTCGTCGCCCAGGGCCTTGCGCAACGCGGCGATGTGCACCCGCAGGCTCGTCTCGTCGACCGCCGCCTCGGGCCACACGCGTTCGGTGAGTTCGTCGCGGCTGACGACCTCGCCTGCCCGTTCCAGCAGCGCGATCAGCAGCTCGGTGGCGCGCCCGCCGAGCGGCACACGCCGGTGGCCGTCCAGCAGCAGGCGTTCCGCGCGCAGCAGACGGAACGGGCCGAAGGCCCAGGCCGTCTCGTGGTCCCGCGTGCCTGTGGCGACATGGTCCTTCCCGCCTCGACGTGTGTGTGTGGGTGACGTGATGCCGGTGTGTCTGCCGCCGGCTGGCGGGCGCCATTCTACGGAGGCGCCCGGAGCGCATAAGCAAACGCGCAGAACTTCGTTTCCCGCGCGGTGCCGAACCCGTACTGTCCCGGCATCCCGTCACCCGAATGCCCAGAGGCCGTCCATGTCCGACCTGTTCCCCGGCGCGCTGCGCCGCCGCCACCTGCTGCTCGCCGGCGCCGCCGCACCCTTTGCGTCCGCGTTCGCCGCCGACCCCGAGAAGGTGCGCATCGGTTTCCAGAAGTCGTCCACGCTGACGATCCTGCTCAAGTCGCGCGGCACGCTCGAGAAGGCCCTGGCGCCGCTCAACGTGACGGTGCAGTGGCACGAGTTCACGTCCGGCCTCCCGCTGCTCGAGGCGCTGAACGTGGGTGCGGTGGACCTGACGGCCGACGTGGCCGACGCGGTGCCGCCGTTCGCGCTCGCGGCCGGCGCGAAGCTCACGTACTACGCGATCGAGTCGCCGTCGCCGCAGGCCCAGGCCATCGTCGTGCGCAAGGACTCGCCCATCACGAGCCTCGCCCAGCTGAAGGGCCAGAAGGTCGCGTTCGCGAAGGGCGCCGGCGCGCACTACCTGCTGCTCGAGGCGCTGGCCCAGGCCGGCCTGTCGATCAAGGACATCGAACCCGCGTACCTCACGCCCGCCGACGGCCGCGCCGCGTTCGAGAACGGCAGCGTCGCCGCGTGGGTGATCTGGGACCCGTTCCTCGCGGCCGTGCAGCGCCAGTCGGGTGCACGCATCCTGCAGGACGGCGGCAAGCTGTCGGCCTACCGCCGCTTCTACCTCGCCGCATCGCCGTACGCGCAGCGCCGGGCCGACGTGCTCAACACCGTGTTCTCCGAACTGAAGAAGGCGGGCGAGTGGGTCAAGGCGAATCCGGGTCCGGCGGCCGAATGGCACGGCCCGGTGATCGGCCTCGACGCCGCCACGGTGGAGGCCGCGAACCAGCGCCGTTCGTACCGCGTGCAGCCGGTGGACGCCGAGGCGCTCGCCGAGCAGCAGCGCATCGCCGACGCGTTCGTGCAGGCGAACATCATTCCGCGCAAGGTGGCGGTGGCCGAGTCGCCTGTGTGGAAGCCGGCGTGAACGCCCGCCGCTAACATGGCCGGATGACCTCCCCCCGCCACGACCAGGTGACCGCACTGATGCGTGCCGCCGCCGCCGACCTCATCGCGCCCCGCTTCCGCCGCCTGCAGCAGGGGGACGCGATCGAGAAGGCACCGGGCGAGTGGGTGACCACCGTCGACCGCGAGGTCGAGGCCCGGCTGACGCCGGCGCTGCGCGACCTGGTGCCGGGCTCGCGGGTGGTGGGCGAGGAACAATGCGCCGCGACGCCCGAGCTGCTCGACCAGCTGGACGACGGGGTGGTGTGGCTCGTGGACCCGCTCGACGGCACGAACAACTTCATCGCCGGCCGCGAGCCGTTGTCGTCGATGGTCGCGCTGCTGGAAGGCGGCGAGACCGTGGCGGCCTGGATGCTCGAGCCGCTGTCGGGCGTGATGCACCACGCCGAACGCGGGCAGGGCGCCTGGCGCGATGGCGAACGGCTGCGGGCGCCGGGCGGGCCCGGGCTGCACCGGGCCGTCGTCAAGACGCGGTTCCTGCCCGAGGACCACCAGGCCCGCGTGGCGGCGTCGGCCGGCATCGATGTGCTTCCCGGCGTCAACTGCGCGGGCGCCGAGTACCCGGCGGTGGCGGCCGGCGGGTTCGACGCGGTGCTGTACTGGCGCACCCTCGCGTGGGACCACGCGCCGGGCACGCTCTTCATCACCGAGGCCGGCGGCCATGCAGCCCGGTTCGACGGCACGCCGTACCGCGCGGGCGACCGGCGCCCCGGCCTGCTGGTGGCCCGCAGCCGCGCGGTGTGGGACGAGGCCGCGACCGCCTGGGGCTGACGCCGGCGTGCCGCGGTGAGATGATGGTCCCCCGACCCTGATCGAGACGGAAGCCATGTCCGACTGGCAACTCCCCGGCCACCCCGCCATCGCCGCGCCCCGGCCCGCGGCGCTCGGCCTGTTCGTCGACCGGCTGGACCAGCTGCTGTCGCGCGGGGCCGCCGAGCGGGAGGTGCTCGCCTCGGGCAGCGCGTGGCTCGCCGAGCTGGTCGCGTCCGACGACTGGCTGCCCGAACCCTGGACCCGGCCCGGCGAACGCTACCGCCAGTACCCGCTGCACGTGGACCCGGCGGGCCGCTTCTCGGTCGTGTCCTTCGTGTGGGGCCCCGGCCAGGCCACCCCGGTCCACGACCACCTGACCTGGGGCCTGATCGGTGTGCTGCGCGGCGCCGAGTTCTCGCAGGGCTTCCACTTCGCGGGACGGCACGCGATGGTGCCGTCCGGCCCGCCGGTGCGGCTCGAGCGCGGGCAGGTCGACGCGGTGTCGCCGAACATCGGCGATGTGCATCAGGTGCGCAACGCGTTCGATGACCGCGTGTCGATCAGCATCCATGCGTACGGGGCCGACATCGGCCGCGTCGAACGCGCCACCTACTCCCTGGACGGCACGCCCACGCCGTTCGTATCCGGTTACTCGCAGATCCCATGACCTTCCCCACCGTCACGCCCGCCCACGTCCGTTCCAGGCTGCTCGCCCGCGAGGAGATCGCGCTGCTCGACGTGCGCGAGGAAGATCCCTTCGCGCAGGAACACCCGCTGTGGGCCGCGAACCTGCCGCTGTCGAAGCTGGAGCTCGAGGCCTGGGGACGGTTGCCGCGGCGTGACGTTCAGGTCGTCGTGTATGACGACGGCGAGGGCCTGGCCTTGCCTGCGGCCACGCGGCTGCGCGCGCTCGGGTACACGGAGGTGTCGCTGCTTGCAGGCGGCCTCGCCGGCTGGCGCGGCGCGGGCGGCGAGGTGTTCCGCGACGTCAACGTGCCCAGCAAGGCCTTCGGTGAACTGGTCGAGTCCGAGCGCCACACGCCGTCGTTGTCCGCCCCCGAGGTCAAGGCGCTGCTCGACGCGAAGGCCGACGTGGTCGTGCTCGACGCGCGCCGCTTCGAGGAGTACCAGACCATGTCGATCCCGGGCGGCATCAGCGTGCCCGGCGCCGAGCTGGTGCTGCGCGTGCGCGGCCTCGCCCCCGACCCGGCCACGCGCGTGATCGTCAACTGCGCGGGCCGCACGCGCAGCATCATCGGCACGCAGTCGCTCGTGAACGCGGGCATCCCGAACCCGGTGGCGGCGCTGCGCAACGGCACCATCGGATGGACGCTCGCCGGGCAGTCGCTCGCGCACGGCCAGTCGCGCCGCTTCGCCGACGTGCCCTCGGGCCACCCGGCGGCCGCACGCGCTTCGGCCGATGACGTCGCGCGCCGCGCGGGCGTGGCCGTCATCGGCGACGTGCAGCTCGCGGCCTGGCTCGCCGAAACCCACCGCACCACCTACCGCCTCGACGTGCGCACGCCGGAGGAGTACGCCCGCGGCCACCGCCGCGGCTTCCGCGGAGCGCCGGGCGGCCAGCTGGTGCAGGAGACCGACGTGCACGCGCCCGTGCGCGGTGCGCGCCTCGTGCTGACCGACGACGACGGCGTGCGCGCCCGCATGTCCGCCTCGTGGCTCGCGCAGATGGGCTGGGACGTGGCTGTGATCGACGGCCTGGGCGATGACGTCGAGACCGGCCCCGACGTGGCGCCGCGTCCGGACACGCCCGCGGTGCGCAGCGTCTCGCCCGTCACGCTCGCCGACTGGTTCGCCAACGGCGACACCGCGGTGATCGACGTCACCGCCAGCGCGAACCACGTGGCGCGCCACGTCGCCGGCGCGTGGTGGTCGCCGCGCTCGTTGCTGGCCGATGCGCTGAAGGTCATCCCTCGCGCCCGGCGGTACGTGGTCACGTGCGGGACGAGCCTGCTGGCCCGGTTCGCCGCAGACGACCTGAAGTCGCTGACGGAGGCCGAGGTGTGGGTGCTGGAGGGCGGCAATGCGGCATGGTTCGCTACCGGCCTGCCGGAGGAGAAGGGCGAGGCCCGTCTCGCCGCGCCGCGCATCGACCGCTACCGCCGCCCGTACGAAGGCACCGACAACGCCCGCGAGGCGATGCAGGCGTACCTCGACTGGGAGTTCGGTCTCGTCGCACAACTCGGCCGCGACGGCACCCATTTCTTCCGAGTGATCTGATCGGCTGATCACGATCTGTGATCATCGAGGGCGTTGCAGTACACGCCTTCCGTCATGATCCCGAATGATCCCGTTCTCCGGAACGACTGGTTCCCCGTCGCCTGGGCCGATCAACTCGCACCCGGTGCCTCGGTGCCCGTGCGGCTCCTCGACGAGGAACTGGTGCTGTGGCGCCGTGCCGACGGGTCCGTGCACGTGTGGGACGACCGCTGCCCGCACCGCGGCGCGAAGCTGTCGCTCGGCCGGGTCGTCGACGACACGCTGGCCTGCCCGTACCACGGCTGGCGCTTCGACGGCGAGGGCCGCTGCGTGCTCAAGCCGGCGCAACCGTCCACGCCGTGCCCGCCGCAGCCCATGGTGCAGATGTTCCGCGCGCAGGAGCGCTACGGCATCGTGTGGGTGTGCCTCGGCAAGCCCGCGCACGACGTGGTGCCGTACCCCGAGTTCGCCGACGCGCGGCTGCGCCACATCCAGGCCGGGCCGTACACGGTGAATGCGTGCGCGCCGCGGGTGGTCGAGAACTTCATCGACATGGCGCACTTCTCGTTCGTGCACGAAGGCATCCTCGGCGCGGCCGGCGACACCGAGGTGCCGCCGTACGACGTGGAAGCCTTCGTCGACGACTCCGGCGAGGCGGGCGTGCGGGCCGTGGGCATGCGTGTCAGCCAGCCTCGGGCCAACCTGCAGGCCGAGGGCGCCTCGGACGTGGTCTACGGCTACCGCATCTCGCGGCCCCTGTCGGCCATCCTCACGAAGCAGGTGGTGGGCACGGAAGTGCCCGAGGCCATCACGCTGTTCATCCAGCCGATGACCGAGACCGAGAGCCAGGTGTGGATGATCTTCTCGGGCATCCGGTCACCGGAGCCCGACGAGGCGGTGCGCGACTTCCAGGACACGGTGTTCGCGCAGGACCGCCCGATCCTCGAATCACAACGGCCGAAGCGGTTGCCGCTGGTCCCCGGGGCCGAGCAGGCGCAGCGGGCGGACCTGCTGGCGGCGCACTACCGGAAGTTCCTGAGGGAGCGCGGGCTGGTGTATGGGGTGATGCCGGCCTGATCAGTCGCCCAGGTTCTTCTGCAACCGCGCCAGCAGCGCTGCGAGTTGCTCGCGCTCCTCCGGCGTGAAATCGGCGACGAGCTTCGCCGACAGCTTGCGCCGCTCGGCCGCGATGCCCTTGACCACTTCGCGGCCTTCCGCCGTGAGTTCCAGGCGCAGCTTGCGCCGGTCGGTCTCGTCGGGCACACGCACCAGCAGGCCCGCGTCTTCCACCTGCTGGATCAGCCGGTTGATCTGGCCCTTGTCGCGGCCGGTGCGCTCGACGAGGTCGCCCTGCGTGGAACCCGGATGCCGCGCCACGTGGTGGAGGATGCGCGCCTCCGTGGGCGCGACCCGGCGGCCGCCGGCCTCGGGCGAGCCGCGCATGACGCGCGCCTTCAGCGCATGCATCAGCGTGTGGATCTGCTCCATCACGTCGGGCGGGGTGTCTGAAGAGGATTCGGAAGGGCGTGCCATCGTGAAGACATTGTAGTTGACAGTGTCAACCTTTCAATCGCATACTTGGTTGACACTATCAACGAATAAAGAACCCATGACCGAATCCCTCCTCGAAGTGCGCCGCGTGCGCCACGAACTCCGCCGCCGCCGCGTCCAGGTGAGCCGCGTGACGCGGTTGAGCCCGCACATCGTCTCCATCACCTTCACCGGCCCTGAACTGGCCGGCTTCGTCTCCGCCTCGTTCGACGATCACATCAAGCTGATGCTGCCGCCCCCGGGCACGTCCGAGCTGGTGCTGCCGGAACTGGGCCCCGACGGCCCGTCGTTCCCCGAAGGCGCGCCGCGCCCGGTGATGCGCGACTACACCCCGCGCCGCTTCGACGCGGCCGCGCTCGAGCTCGACATCGAGTTCGCGGTGCACGGCGACGGCCCCGCCGCCACCTGGGCGGCCCAGGCGCAACCGGGGCAGACCGTGGGCATCGGCGGCCCGCGCGGCTCGTTCCTGATCCCCGAGGCCTTCGACTGGCACCTGCTGGTGGGCGACGACACCGCGCTGCCCGCCATCGCGCGGCGGCTGGAGGAGCTGCCCGCGGGCAAGCGGGTCGTCGTGGTGCTGGGCGTCGCGCCCGAGGACCGGCGCGCGCTGCCGTCGAAGGCCGACGTGACACTCCACTGGGTCGAGCCCGAGGGCGTCGTCGACGCGGTGCGGGCGCTGGAGGTGCCGGCCGGCGAGGGCTACAGCTGGGCCGCGGGCGAAGCGAAGGCGATGACCGCGGTGCGGCAGGTGCTCGTCGACGAACTCGGGGTGGACCGGCACCGCGTGCGCGCGGCGGCCTACTGGAAGCAGGGCGCGCCGGGGCACCACGGCAGCATCGAGTGAGGCCTCCGCCGCGGGGTCAGCGGGCCGGCCAGCGCGCCATCAGCGCCACCGCATCGCGCTGCGCCACCTGCTGCAGGCCCACGGGCCGTGCACGGGCCACGAACCCCTGGTCCGTCGCATGCCACTCGCGTTCGCCGTCCGGTGATGCCGTCGCCTGCACCCGCGCCACCGCACCGTCGCCCTCGCGCGCCGGCGTGGAAGAACGCAGGCTGTCCGCCAGCGTCGTGCCGGTGCGCACCTCGATCACCGTGAGCCGCGCGCGCCAGCCCGTGGGCGAACCGCCGTCGGGCACGAGTTGCACCTGCAGCACCTGGTCGGCGAGGTCGGCGAAGGCCTGGGCTTCGACGGTGGGGGCCTCGAGCGATGAGGCCGGCGCGGACGCGGCCGTGGTGGCCTTGAGCGCCGTCATGCGGATCGCCATGTTGCGGTCCACCAACCGGACCCCTGAAGCCAGCAGCGGCTGGAGCAATCCCGTCTCGTAGTCGGCCAGCCCCGCGGGTGCGAGCAGCGTGACCGGGGCCGAGGCCTTGTCCTTCCACGTGATCACGACCTGCTGCGCATGGTTGTCCCGGGCGAGGGCACCGACGCTGACGTTCGTGCGGGTCACCTGGCGCTCGTCGGAGAACTGGTCGCTCACCCCGCGGTGCCACAGCACGAGCACGCGCGGGCTGCCGGCGCGCTGGTAGGCCTGCGCGAAGGCCGTGGCCACGGCGGTGTCGCGCTCGCGTTCGGCCTGGCCCGGCGCGGCACGTTCGAGCACCGGCGGCTGGTCGGCGCGGTACACCGGCGCGGCCTGCGCGAAGGCACCCGACACGGCGAGGGCCGCGGCGGCTGCGATGGCGGCGCGGGCGAGGCTCACCGGTTCCCCTCGCGCAGCTCGACGCGGTAGTCGCCGGCGCGCTCGCCCAGCGACAGGAACTCCAGCGTCTCGGTCGAGTCCTTGTTGATGAACACGCGCTTCCAGCCGCTCGGGGCCTCGTTGCTGCCGATGCCGAGGAAGGTCGCACGGCCCTCGATCGTGATGCGGCCGCCGCTGCGGTTGCTGACGGGCACGGCCACGCGCAGCGTGCCGGTGTCCGAGCGGCCCACGAGCGGGTCGTGGACCTGGATGCGCGGCGCCAGGCGTTCCGCGTCGATCAGGCTGATGCCGTGGGGCAGCGGCGGCGCCGACGCGCACGAGGCGAGCAGCGCGGCGGCGGCCAGCAGGAGGGGCAGGGAGCGGCGGGTCATCATGGTGGACGTCCTGGGTGGGGTTCGATGGAGGTTCAGCGGGCGGTCTCGCGGGTCCGGCGCACGCTGTCGAGCAGCGATTCGCCCTCGTCGCCGATGTCCTGCGCGACCAGGTGGTCGAGGTTGACGCGGCCGGGGCCGGGCTGCAGTGGTGGCAGCGTGGGCCAGCGGTCCGCCACGGCCGGGTCGGCGCGCTGGGCCGGCGGCGCCTGGCCGATGAAGAGCGCGCAGTCGCGGCGGGGTGTCACCTGCAGCCGGCCGCCGCCGGCCTGCAGCGGCCGGCCGCCGAAGCCGTAGTAGCCGGCCTCCACGGTGGGCGTGCCGGCGGGCAGCGCGGCGGTGCGCAGGAAAAAGCGTTCGGGGAGGTTCGGCCAGTAGCGCACGTCGGCCAGCGTCTCGGTGCTGGACGCCACGCCCTTCGCCGCGAGCGACACCAGCCCCGCGACGACGGCCACGCCCGCGAGGTCGCGGCTGTCGCGGCCGCTGGTGAACGCCGCCGCGCCGAGCGCCGCGAGGCCGACACCGGCGCCGGCCTGCGTGACCACGTCGGCGCCTTGCCGGAAGCTCGCCTTGCCGGCGCGGATGCTGTCGACGGCGGCGCCGCCCCGCGTGCCGGCCTGGAACACCAGGTCCTCGGCCATCGTGGCGGGCAGCGGGGTCCCGCTGCCCGTGCGGAAGGCCACCTGCTGCACCGGCGTGGGCACGCCGCCCCGCAGGCGCTGCAGTTCACCGTAGGTGCCGGCGCGGAACTTGACGGGGGCGTCGCCCACCTCCGCGAGCATCAGCAGCCGCTCGCCCGCCGCCGGGGCGGCGAGGGCCGGCCGCAGCGCGCGGGCGCGCTCGAACTCCTCGGCCGCCGCGGTGGCGCGGCCTTCGCACCAGTACGTCCAGCCCACGAGGTACTGCGCGAGGGCCATGTCGTCCTGGTACTTCTCGGACGCCGACATCGTGTCCTGCAGCTGCGCGAAACGGAAGCCCGCGCGGGCGTTGTCGAAGTCCCCGCGGGACAGGTCGATCAGCCCGAGGTAGACCCCCACCATCGCGCGTTCGTACGGATCGCCCTTGAAGGGTTTGGTGGCCTCGGGCACGAACACGCTGCGCGCGGCCTCGGCCTTCGGGTCGTTGGCATAGACGGTCTCGATCTCGCGCTGCGCGTCGGCGAGCAGCGCCTCCGCGTGGTCCCAGTCGCCGCGCAGGAAGGCCGAGCGGCCCGCGGCCATCTGCACGAGCACGCGGTGCTGCGGGCCCCACTCGCGGTCGCGGGTGGCCCAGGGGGCGAGGTACGCGGGCACCGGCCGGCCGGTGCGGTCGGCGACGGCGCCCAGCAGTTCGTCCACCGGCGTGGCGGTGGCGGGAACGCTCAGGGCCGCGAGGGCGGCGAAGACGAGGGCTCGGACCGGGGCCATGCGCTCAGCGGTAGATCGCGTCGTCGCGGCCGGCCTTCTTCAGCTCGTACTGGTTGGCCCAGAGGCTCACGCCCGATTCGAGGTCGATCAGCTCGAACGACAGCTGCGTGTAGCGCTCCACCGTGCCGCTGGACGCGCTGCGCGCGTCGAGCGAACCGATGCGGCCCACGAGGCGGTAGTCGCCGCCGGCCTGGGCCCGGGTGAGGCCGGTGGTGCCGCTGTCGGTCACGCCGTCGCGCTTCATGTCGCGTTCCGCGGCCACCATGGCCGCCGACTCGCGCGAGACGAACACGAGGCGGCCCTTGGAGGCGCGCTGCAGCGCGATGCGCAGGCGGTCGACGATCAGGTTCTTGTTGATGCGCTGCGTGCTCTCGTTGCGCAGGTACTCGGCGTCCATGATGATGCGCGGCGCCCGCGGCATCTTCATCACCTCCGCGTCGGCGAGGATGTCACGCACCATGGTGTCGGAGACGGTGACGATGTCCTGGCTCTCGAGGCCGATGCCGCTCACCTGGCCGCCGCTGGTGGGGTCCTGGTACTGGACGGCCTGGCCGCTGTCGGCGGCGTGGGCGCCGGACGCGGCGAGGAGGGTGGCGCACAGCCAGTGGCGGAAGGTCATGGGATCGGGTTCCGGATTCGGGGGAGGGGCTCAGCGCTTCAGGATGCCGCGCAGCTGGTCGGCCGCGGCGGTGTCCTCGCCGGCGGCCTTCTGGAGGGCGAGGTTCGTCGCGTCGTCGACGGTGAGCGACGCGTCGTCGCCTTTCATCATCCCGCCGACGAGGTTCATCGCGGTCTCGCCCGCGAGGCTCGTCACGGCGGCCGAGGCGCCGCCGGTGGCGAGCGCCATCGTGATCTTGCCCACCACCGCCAGCGCCTCGCGCCAGCGTGCGCTGGACTCGCGTTCGGCGAACACCACCTTGGCGACCTGCAGGTCGTCCTGGTACTTCTGCTGCAGCTTGGCGAGGAACCCGGCGTTGGCCTTGTGGAACTGCGGCGCCATGCCGTTGATCTGCTCGTTGCCGATGTAGAGGCCGGTCTCCTTCGTGCCGTCCTCGGTGTCGACGACGGTGCCGAAGAAGATGTACGTGCCCATCACGAGGATGGAGTTCAGCGTGCTCTTGCCCGGCAGGTACTCGAAGCGGCCGGTGTACTGCATGCCCATGCCGTCGTCGAGCTGGCCGCGCTTGGGCACCGCCACCTTCATCTTCGCGAAGGGATGGTCCACATGGGCGTACTGGCCCGAGAACACCGGCAGCGCGCGGCCGCGGAGGCCCGCGCCGAACACCATGTCGCCCGAGTCCTGCAGGCCGTTGGCGGCGAAGGTGGCGCGGTACTGCTTGCCGGGCTGCACGGGGTGGGTCAGCGTGTAGGTCTCACCCGGCACGCTGTGGCCGTTGCGCCAGAGGCCTTCGTACAGCACCTTCGTGACGGCCGAACGGGCGGCCCCCTGGCCGTTGTCGCAGCTGCCCTGCTCGCAGACGTAGATGCGCACCTCGCCGGCGTGGAGCGCCCAGCCGGGCAGTGCCGTGGCGGCCAGCGCCGCGGCGATCAGGAGGTGGTGGGGTTTCATTCGACGGGGCACGGGTCCATCTTCGCGGGCTTGAAGTCGACGACGCAGTGGCGCATCTCGAGCACGTCGCGGCCGCCCAGGACCATCGCGCGGTAGTTCTCCGTGCCGGGCGTGTCACCGGGCTTCTTGCCCAGCTTCTTCAGGTAGTTCTCCATGTACGTGGTCGACTCGGAGTTGCCGGTCTCCTTGTTCTGGCGCATGACCGACAGCGGCTGGTCGTCGGCGTACATGTAGCTCACGTTCACGGGCGGGGTGATGAGCATGATCATGCTGTGGAGCTTGATCTTCCATTCGGTGTTGATGCCGAACACGCCGCCGGTCACCTTCGGTTCCTCGGTGAGGCTGAACGACGCGACGGCAGCGTCGTCGCCGAAGATCACCGACTTCACCGGCGAGGCGCGGTTCAGGGAGCCGGTCTTCGAGAGCGAGTCCTCGATGGCCTTCTGGATCGCCGGGTTCTCGTAGGTCGAGCGGTTCGTGATCGTGCCCCGGCGCACCGAGCGGATGCCGGGGACGGGCTTGCCGTCCTGGTACGACTGGGTCACGTGCATCTGCGCGAGGGTGGTGAGCACCGAGCGGGTCTTCTCCAGCTTGTTGGTGAGCGTGGAGAAGGTCTCGATGTTCGATTCCATCACCTGCTTGAAGCCGAGGAAATACTCGACGGGGCCGTCGAGCTTGCCGTTCTTGCACTGGGCCTTGATCGGGATCAGCTCGATGTCGCTCGAGGTCGTCACGGGGGCGGCCGACGGGTCCATGCCGTTGCCGCGGAAGGTCTTGCGCATCAGGCGCTTGCCTTCCTCCATCTGCGCCTTCAAGTCGGCGGGGATCTGTTCGGGCTGCAGCGCGTCGACGAGGTTGCCCGGCTGGTACAGGTAGGCGATGGGGGCCTCGCACGGCCAGGCCTGCGGCGCGGGCTTGGGGAAGGCCAGCAGGGCATCGAGCCGGGCCGTGTCCATCCCGGTGCGTTCGAACACGGCACGCGCGCGCGGATCCTCCGGCGTGGGGAACTGGTAGGCCAGCGACGACGTGCTGACGCAGGCGAGGAGGAGTACGGTGAGGCGCATGGGGCGGAGGGGTGTGGACCTGGCCGCCATGCTGAGGCCGCGGCGTCCCGCCGCATGTCATCCGTTTGGCCGATGATGCCTCAGAAGCCACGCCCGAGCGCGGCAAATGTCACGCCGGCCGAGGGAACGACTGGCCGATCACTTGGTCGCGGCCCTGCGCCTTCGCCTGGTACATGCGCGCATCCGACACCTTCATCAGCTCCACCACGCTGTTCGCGTGCGCGGGGAAGGTGGCCACGCCGAACGAGGCCGTGAGCCGCAGCGCCGCGCCCTCGATGGGGATGCGCACGCCCGCGAGCGCGGTGCGCCAGCTTTCCGCACGTTCGATGGCGCCGTCGTGGCCCATGCCCATCAGCAGCACGGCGAACTCCTCGCCGCCGAGGCGGAAGGCGAGGTCGCCCGAGCGCGTGGTCTCGCCCAGCATGGCGCCCACGGCCTTCAGGGCCGCGTCGCCCACGGGGTGGCCGTGGTCGTCGTTGACCCGCTTGAAGTGGTCGATGTCGAGCATCACGAGCGACAGCATCGCACCCTGGCGGCGCGCCCGTTCCAGCTCGCGCTCGGCCACCTCGACGAAGTGGCGGCGGTTGTGCACGCCGGTGAGTTCGTCCCGGATGGCCTGCTCGTGCATCTGCGCATGCAGGGCCTGGATGTGGGCGAGCTGCGCCTCGAGCCGTTCGTTGGCGCGGCGCAGGTCCTGCTCGGCACGCTTGCGCTCGGTCACGTCGCGCGTGATGCCGAAGTAGCCGATGTGCACGCCCGCGTCGTCGAACACCGGCACCGAGACCGTCTCGATCCACAGGCGCGCGCCGTCCTTGCGGAAGAACTCGCCCGTGTGGCGCAGCGGGTGGGTGTGGGCCAGCGGGTTGTCGGGCGTGCCGCGCTGGGCGGCGTGCGTGAGGATCTCGGTGCGGTATTCCGGTGTCATGAACTCCATGACGTTGCGGCCATGGAGTTCGTCGCGCACGTAGCCCATCATGCGGCACATGTTGTCGCTGATGTGGACGAAGCGGCGCTCGACGTCGGTTTCCCAGAAGCTGTCGCCGCTGGCGTTCACCATGGCCAGGAGGCGGGCCTCGGTGATGGGACGCGGATCGGTGGGACGGTCGCTCATGGGGGAGACAGGGGGCACGGCTGGGAAAGACGGGCCGGGTCGGCACCGTGGCCGCCCATTACAACACCGCCACCGTGACGGAGACACCCCCGCAGGTGGGGCCACCGGCCCCCTTCCGAGGCGTGGATCACGGTCCGCGGAGACAATCGACCGGCACTTCCCCACACCGGATCGATCATGAGCTCCCACTTCCAACCCGTCGCGCTCGAACACGCGAGCCGGCTGATCAACCACGGCCCGACGGTGCTCGTGACCAGCGCCCACGGCGGACGCCGCAACGTGATGGCCGCCGCGTGGTCGATGCCGGTCGAGTTCACGCCGCCGCGCATCGCGGTGGTGATCGACAAGAGCACCTTCACCCGGGAGCTGGTGATGGCCAGCGGCGCGTTCGCCCTGTGCCTCCCGGGCGCCGGGCTCGTGGACCTGACCTACGCGGTGGGCAGCGGCAGCGGGCGCGACGCCGACAAGTTCGAGCGGCTGGGCCTCGCCGTCCGGCCGGGACCGGTGCTGGGCATGCCCGTCATCGAGGCGGGCTGTGCCGCGTGGCTCGAATGCCGGCTCATCCCCGAGCGGCACACCGAGGCCGCGTACGACACCTGTTTCGCCGAGGTGGTCGCGGCGGCCGCCGATGAACGGGTGTTCTCGAACGGACGCTGGCACTTCAATGACGACAACGCGGCGCTGCAGACCATCCACCACCTCGGGGCGGGGAACTTCGTGCGGGCCGGCGGAGTGCTCCGGGCCGCGCCGCTCTGATCAGCGCCCGCCGGCTTCGACCAGGATCTCGTCGCCCCGGCACTCCTTCGAATCGGCCGTTCGCGCGGCGGGCAGCGCGGGGCCGAGCAACTGGCCGAGCGAGCCGCCTTCCTGGAAGTCGACCGGCAGCTTCACCCGCACCTCGAACAGCTGCTTGTTCGTGCAGAGCAGCGTGATGGCGTTCACCGCCTCGGCCCGGCCCGTGTCGACCACCACGCGCTCGTAGAACGCCTTGCGCGAGATGGACCCGCCCGCGTGCGTGGCGATGTAGCGGCCGGGGGCGGACGCGTCGAGTGTCTTCACCGCCGCCACGGCGCGGCGGAAGTAGGTGTCGTCGTCCATCGGCGTGCAGGTGCCGTGCTTGTTCCATTCGTGCCGGCCGAAGGCCTGCTCGTACTGGAAGTTGGGCATCCACGGACGGACGACGGCGAGGGTGTCGGGCCGCAGGTCCAGCGCCGGCCCCGGACACGCGCCGTAGCGGGTGCCGCACGACTGGCGGTTGGGCCACAGGCCGTGCAGCGTGAGGTGGGTCACCACGAGGCGGCGGTCGGCGAGGCGGTCGCACTCGGGTTTCGTGCCCTGGTATTTCACGTGTTCGCAGAAGCCCGGTTGCCACGAGACGGCGAGGACGTAGCTGTCGAACTCGCCGGCGATGTTGCATTGGCCGCCACCACTCCGCGGTGCCGCGGCGGCCGCCTCGACGGACGCCGTGCCGCAGTCGGCCGACACCCAGCGCGGGCCGCCCGCCACGTCGATGCGCAGCCAGCGCCGGTCGGGGCCGTTGACCTCGCGCACGGGGTAGGCCGTGCCCGCCGCCGTGCGCACATCGCCCGGGTTCGTGCCCTTGCGGAAGGACTGGAAGGCCTCGCACGAGCGGCTGGCGGTGAAGGTGCCGGTGGCGGGTTCGCTGGCCGACGCGGAAGCGGCGATGAAGAGCACGCTGGCTGGCAGCACACGGAAGAGGGCGTGGGGCATGGCGGCGGATGCTACCGCGCCGCCCGGCGCTAACATCTCGCCCCAGGACCAGATACAGGGAGGGAACCCATGCGCACGCTGTCCATCGCCAACGGCGAACTGTGGCTGCACGCCGAAGGCGCGGCCTCGCGGCAGATCGAATCGCCCTTCGCGAAGGAGCTGATCGAACGCGCGGCCCAGAGCCGCCGCAACACCGGCTGGAAACACGCGCCGCGCGAGGAGCAGAGCGGCGTGATCCCGTCGAACAGCCTGTGGGGCCGGCGGTCCGGCCCGGACGCGGGCCCGATGCAGGTGCGGTTCCTCCACGCCTGCCGCGCGGCCGACGACGACTCGCTGTACTACGTGCTCTCCGTGGGCGACACCACCGGCGTGTTCCGGCGCCACCTCGCCGAGGACCGCGAGGTGCGCCTGTTCCACCGCGCGGGGTGGGCGTGCGAGGGGTTCGCCTTCAACGCGGAGGACCGCCGGCTGTTCATCGCCTCGCGCAACGCCGACGGCACGGCCCACGTCGAGGTGTACGACGAGGACGGCAACCGCACCGGCGCCATCACCGACGGCGACTGCGTCGACGCGTCGCCGTCGCTCGTGCCCGGGCGGGGCAAGACCGTCGTGTACCAGTCGAGCGGGGTCGCGCGGCATGCGCAGGGCGGGCACCTCGTCGCCATCGGCCACGCGTGCATCAACATGCTCGACTACGGTTCGGGCCGGCTCGACACGCTGCTCGACGACCGCCACCACGACTTCGTCGCGCCGCGCATGGACGCGCAGGGCCGCCTGTTCGCCATCCGGCGTCCCGCCGACAAGCCGGTGCACCAGCGGGCCGGCACCGCGCTGTCGGACACGCTGCTGATGCCGTTCCGCCTGCTGAAGGCCGTGTTCGGCTACCTGAACTTCTTCTCGATGGTGTACGGCAAGGAGCCGCTGCGTTCGTCCGGCGGCCCGCGCACGCCCGAGCTCGACCAGGACCTCGGCCAGCTGTGGCTGCACGGCCGCATGATCGAGCTGTCGAAGGTCAGGGCCGACCCGCAGCACGGCGGCTTCCTCGTGCCGCGCAGCTGGGAGCTGGTGCGCATCGACCGCCCCGGTGATGCGCCGCAGGTGCTGGCCCAGCACGTGGCCGGCTTCGACGCCGACGGCCGCGGCAACGTGGTGTGGACCAACGGCTACGACATCTTCACGCTGATCGACGGCGCCCGCTGCGGCGTGGCGCGGCAGCAGCAGGTGGCCTCGGTCGCCGTTCTGTAGCGTGCCGTCCCGGTGAACACCGGGACGCCGTCCCGGCGAAAGCCGGGATCAGTACGACAGCTTCGGGTACCACTTCGGGTCGCGCCCGCCCGGTGTCAGGTCGAACAGGTGCCAGATCGGCATGATGTCGACCGGGCCGCGCGGGTCCTGGCCGGGGTCGGACATGTCGAAGCCCATCTCGTCGGCGTAGGTCAGGAAGATGCGGCCGCCTTCCTTCTGGAACACGCAGAAGCCGGCGTTGTCCTCGCCCTTCGCGGGGTCCTCGTCGGCGTACTCGCGGTTGAAGTCGTTGGCGCCGGAGGACACGACCGGCAGGTGCTGCCACCCGCGTTCGCGCTTGAAGGCCACGAGGCGTTCGATGGGCGAGCGGGCGATCACGACGAAGCCCACGCGCTGCAGGATGTCGGGCGACTCGCCGTCGAGCGCGCCCAGCAGGCACGTGCACATCGGGCACGGGCGCTCGCGCTGCGGGCCGAACATCCAGTTGTAGGTGACGAGCGTGTCGTGCGGGCCGAACAGCTGAGACAGCTTCACGGGGCCCTGTTCGCCGGCGAACGTGTAGTCCTCCGGCACCTCGCCGCCCAGCGGCAGGGCGCGGCGTTGCGCGGCCACGCGCTCGACGTGGCGGCGCAGTTCGATCTCCTCCGCGAGCAGCGCGACACGCGCCTCGCGGTAGGCCGGGGTTTCGTTGGGGAAGCGGCGGCGGGTCAGCGCGGCGAGGTCACGGGCCGGCTTGAGGGTGGGGCTCATCGGATTCTCCTGTGCGACGGGGTCAGGGGAACGGCGGCACCGGCGGTGCCGCCAAAGATAAGCCAACAGGTTAACTCACGGGTGCCGGCGGCGCCAGCACCCGGCATGTCGCCGGGCGGGTCTTCCCGGAATCAGACGCCCACCGCGCCCGCGAGCGCGTCGGCCGATTCGCGCAGCGACCGGCGTTCGGCCACCAGCGCAGCCTGGCGCGCCGCCTCGGCGTGGGCCTGCGTCGGCTGGGGCGACGTGGTGGGGACAGGCATCCGCGCGGGGGCCTGCAGCGGCGTGCCGGTGGGATGGCTCATGACGTTCATGGCGGTCTCCTTGTTGTGGTGACACGATCTTCCCGGGACGCACGAATCCAGTAAAGCGAATTCCATTGGCAGTTCAATGCAAGAATGTTGCATTGAAAGGCTCGCTTCATGGACATCGCCCTCGCCCGCACCTTCCTCGAGATCGTCGCCGCCGGCAGCTTCCTGCGCGCGGCCGAGCGGCTGCACGTCACGCAGACCGCCGTCGGCGCGCGCGTGCGTTCGCTGGAGGACGCGCTCGGTGCGCGCCTCTTCGTGCGCAACAAGGCGGGTGCATCGCTGACCCCCGCCGGCGAGCAGTTCGTGCGGCACGCGCGGCAGCTCGTGCAGGTGTGGGAACGCGCGCGCAACCAGGTCGCGGTGCCCGCGGGGCGCAGCTCGGTGCTCACCATCGGCTGCGAGATGAGCCTGTGGGACCCGCTGCTGCTCGACTGGCTGCTGCGCATGCGCACGGATGCGCCGCAGCTCGCGTTGCGCACCGAGGTGGGCTACCCCGCCGACCTCATCGGGCAGGTGATGGCCGGGTCGCTCGACATCGCGGTGGTGTACGCACCGCAGCAGCGGCCGGGCCTGCGCATCGAGCTGCTGATCGAGGAGAAGCTCGTGCTCGTCACCACGCGGCGCCGCGGCCGCGCGATCGATCCGGCCGACTACGTGTACGTCGACTGGGGGCCGGAGTTCGCCGCGCAGCACGCGCTGGCGTTCCCCGAACTCGGCAACGCCGGCGTCATCGCGGGGCTCGGCCCGCTCGGGCGCGAGTACATCCTCGCGGCCGGCGGGTCGGGCTACATCCGCCTCGCGGTGGTGCGCGGACACCTGGAGCACGGCCGCCTGCACCGCGTGCCGGGCGCCCCCGAGTTCCTGTACCCCGCCTACGCGGTGTTCGCGGAAGGGGCCGACGAGGCCGTCGTGGCGCCCGCGCTCGCGGCGCTCAAGCAGGCCGCGAAGGGCGCGATGTCACCGCCCTCCCGGCCGGCGCGCAGGGGTAGCATCGTCCCTCCAGCAAAACGAAGGGGTCGGACGTGAAGATCGTGTGCAGTTTCGGGGCGGGCCCCGCCGAGTCGCGGCCGTGGATCGACGACCTCGCGCTGGCGCTGCCTGGCGCGGTCGTGGTGGGGGACGAGGGCGACCAGGGTGCCGACGCCGACTACGCCGTCGTCTGGCGCGCGCCGCAGCATTTCTTCGACCGCCACCGGCGGCTCAAGGCCATCTTCGTCGCGGGCGCGGGGGTCGATGCGCTGCTGTCGCTCGCGCTGCCGTCGGGCGTGCCGGTGGTGCGCCTGGAAGACGCGGGCATGGGCGAGCAGATGGCCGACTACGTCGTCCACGCGCTGCTGCGGTACTTCCGCCGCTTCGACACCTATGGCGCGCTGCAGGCCGGCCGCACGTGGCAGCCGCTGCCGGCCGAGCGCAAGGCCGACTGGCCGGTGGGGGTGCTGGGCCTCGGCGTGCTGGGGCAGGCGGTGGCCCGCGCGGTGCAGGCGCTCGGCTTTCCGGTGGCGGGCTGGACGCGCACGCCACGCGACGTGGCCGGCATCGAGACCCATGCGGGACCGGCCGGCTTCGGGCCGTTCCTCGCGCGCACGCGGGTGCTGGTCGACGTGCTGCCGCTCACGGCCGACACGCGCGACCTGATCGACGCGAAGGTGTTCGCGGGCCTGCGTTCACCGGCGTACTTCATCAACGTCGCGCGCGGCGCGCACGTGGTCGAGTCCGACCTGCTCGAAGCGCTGGCGAGCGGTCACCTCGCCGGTGCGGCGCTCGACGTCTGCCGCGACGAACCGGCGCGGCCGCACCATCCGTTCTGGCGCCACCCGCGCATCGCGCTCACGCCGCACATCGCCGCGATGACGCTGCGGCGCGAGTCCGTCGCGCAGATCGCCTTCAAGATCGGCGCCCTCGAACGATCGGAACCGATCGACGGTGTGATATCGCACGAACGGGGGTATTGATCCTCCGCGAGGGGGAGACCGTGGTGTCACTCGAAAGTGGTATCGTGGTTCAAACACCAGGAGACCCCATGTTCCGGCTTTCCAGTTCGTTGTCCGAGCCCCGCCGCGAGGCGCTGCGCAGTGCCTTGCTCGACACCGTGGACCTCCTGAAGAAACGCCGGGCCTCCGACATCGCTCCGTCCGACATCGACGACTACATCGCCCTCGACTGGTTCGAATGGAACGGCGGCAGCCTGCGCCTCACCGACGTGGGGCGCAACGTCTGCAAGCAGGTGACGGCCGGCCTGGCCTGAACCTCATCGGCTGGCGTTCACGTAGGGCGCCAGCACCTCCACCAGCCAGTCCATCAGCGCGGCCACGCGCCGCGGCAGGTTGCGGCGTGCGGGGTACAGCAGCGACACGGCCATCGGCTTCGCGCGCCACTTCGGGAGCACCTCCACGAGCCGGCCTTCGGCGAGGTGCTGCGTCATGCCCACCAGCGGTGCCTGGATCAACCCGAGGCCCGCGAGGCACGCCGCCTCGTAGGCATCGGTGTTGTTGACGGTGATGACCCCGTCCATGTCGCGCAGCTTCCAGCCCTTGCCATCGGGATGCTCCCAGCCCGGCGGGCGTGCATCGAGCGTCTGCGAATAGCGCACGAGGCGGTGGTGCGCCAGGTCGTCGAGGCGCTTCGGCGTGCCGAACGCCTCGAGGTAGGCCGGGCTCGCGCAGTTCACCATGCGCATGTGGCCCACGGGACGGGCGACGAGGTTGGAGTCGTCGAGCGCGCCGATGCGAAGCACGCAGTCGAAGCCGCCGTCGATCACGTCGACGCGCCGGTCGGTGGTGCTCAGTTCGATGGCGAGGCCGGGGTGCAGCGCGAGGAACTCGGGGAGGCGCGGAATCACCGCGGTGCGTGCGATGCGCGTGGGCAGGTCGATCCGCAGCCGGCCCTTGAGGCTGCCGGGGCCCTGCTGGAACATCGACTGCACCTGCTCGGCGTCGGCGAGCAGCGCCGCCGCACGTTCGACGAAGGCCTCGCCGTCCGGCGTGAGCCGCACGCTGCGCGTGGTGCGGTGGAGCAGCCGTGTGCCCAGCTGCGTCTCGAGCCCCTGCACCGTGGTCGACACCCGCGCCTTCGGCATGCCCAGCTGTTCCGCCGCACGCGTGAAGCTCGCCAGTTCCGCGACTTTGACGAAGGTGCGCAGGGCGTCGAGTTCCATGGGGCGTTTGTTCTCGCTGGCTGAACGGTGAGATCGGGCCTCGCGACTTTATCCGCAGCGGCTCGGTTCCTACAGTTCATGCACCGACTCACACCCTCTCGAGGCACCGACATGACCACCCCCACGCACCCCATCACCCTCGTCACCGGCGGCAGCCGCGGCCTCGGCCGCAACGCCGCGCTGGCGCTGGCCGCCCGCGGCCACGACATCGTGCTGACCTACCGCGGCAACGAGGCCGCCGCGCACGAGGGGGTGGCCGCCATCGAGGCGCTCGGCCGCCGTGCGGTGGCGCTGTCCCTCGACGTGGGCGACAGCGCGACGTTCGCGGCCTTCGCGGCGCGCGTGAAGCAGGTGCTGGCCGACACGTGGCAGCGCACCACCTTCGACCACCTCGTCAACAACGCCGGCATCGGCATCCACGCGTCCTTCGCCGAGACCACCGAGGCGCAGTTCGACGAGCTGATGCGCATCCAGCTGAAGGGGCCGTTTTTCCTGACGCAGGCACTGCTGCCGCTGATCGCCGACGGGGGCGCGATCCTCAACGTGTCCACCGGCCTCGCGCGGTTCACGCTGCCGGGCTTCGCTGCCTACGCGGCGATGAAGGGCGGCATCGAGGTGCTGACGCGCTACCAGGCGAAGGAACTCGGCGCCCGCGGCATCCGCGTGAACACGCTCGCGCCGGGCGCCATCGAGACCGACTTCGGCGGCGGCGTGGTGCGCGACAACGCGCAGATGAACGCGGGCATCGCCGCGCAGACCGCGCTCGGCCGCGTCGGCCTGCCGGACGACATCGGGCAGGCGGTGTCGGCGCTGCTGTCGGACGACAGCCGCTGGATCAACGGCCAGCGGGTCGAGGCGTCGGGCGGCATGTTCCTGTGATCGGCATCGAAAGCGCGGATTGACCGGTGTCACGTGGCGGACTGCGGGTTTTCCGCAGGTCCGCTATCATCGGCCCCGTGGCGGGTGAAAACCCGCCGCTGCGTTCTCAGGGCGGGGCGAAATTCCCCACCGGCGGTGATGGCGACTCGTTCGCACAAGCCCGCGAGCGCCCGGCACTCCCGTGCCGGGGTCAGCAGACCCGGTTGGATCCCGGGGCCGACGGTCACAGTCCGGATGAAAGAGAGCGCGACGTCCTCCATCACCATGGCGGCCCCCTGGGCGCCGCCTGTGGCGTGGCGGACTCGTGCGCCCTGATTCTGGCCTTTGTCGTTCACTGAAGAACACCATGAATCAGTCTGTTGCCTCCTCCTCCCAACGTCCCCGCTTCGCGTTCGTGCATGGCCAATGGCATGCCGACATCGTCGAGCGCGCCCTCGAAGGCTTCACCGCCGAACTGGGCCGGCAGGGCATTCCCGCCGATGCGGTCGACGTCTTCGGCGTGCCCGGCGCCTTCGAGATCCCGCTGCACGCGA
>Ga0247823_10000666_pt1 | contig 28866 bp, 22 predicted proteins | sample 13C_PalmiticAcid_2_FD_192426 | JGI IMG/M metagenome (GOLD analysis project Ga0247823, IMG submission 192426) | Soil microbial communities from agricultural site in Penn Yan, New York, United States - 13C_PalmiticAcid_Day30 | ecosystem: Environmental > Terrestrial > Soil > Agricultural land...
CCGTATCGCCGATCCGGATCTGTGCCTCTCTGCATTCATTGCGCCTTTGACCGCGTCGATCCTGACTAGACGGACGCGTTTGCCAATTGCGAACCCGTCGGAAAAATATTCTACCCGATCCTTCAGCGCTGCGGCGATCGTTTCCACGAAAGGTTCAATCATGACTTCTCTCGCAACCCTTGCCGTCCTCCTCGCCGCCGGCACCGCGCCTGCCGCGGAGCCGCAGGGCGACAAGGCGGTCAAGGCGACCTTGTCGAGTGCATCCTATCGCGCCGCGGTCGCGCAGCTCGATCGCGAGCATGACCGGATCGTTGAGGAGATCGTCACGCTGACCGAGATCCCGGCGCCGCCGTTCAAGGAAGCGAAGCGCGCCGCGGCATATCGCGACATGCTGAAAGCGGCTGGCCTGGATGATGTGGAGATCGATGCCGAGGGGAATGCGATGGGCCTCTATCGCGGCACCGGTCCGGCGGGTGGCCCGGTGATTGTGCTCGCCGCGCATCTCGACACGGTGTTCCCGGAGGAAACCAATGTGAAGGTGCGGCGCGAGGGTACGCGCCTCCACGCCCCGGGCATCGGCGACGACACGCGCAGCCTCGCCGTCATTCTCGCCTATGCGCGCGCGATGAAGGCCAATGCGATCAAGACCAAATTCGACATCCTGTTCGTCGGCAATGTCGGCGAGGAGGGGCCGGGCGACCTGCGCGGGGTCCGCTATCTCTTCACCAAGGGCAAGTACAAGGACCGGGTGAAGGCGTTCATGTCGATGGACGGGACGAACCCGGAGCGCATCGTCACCGGCGGCGTCGGTTCGAAGCGTTATCGCGTCACTTACAAGGGGCCGGGCGGCCACAGCTATGGCGCGTTCGGTCTGGTCAATCCGATGGTCGCGGCGGGACGCACCGTCACCGAGTTTTATACCATCCCGGTCCCCAAGACGCCCAAGACCACCTATGCGGCCAGTGTCACCGGGGGCGGTACCTCGGTCAATTCGATCCCTAACGAGATCTTCGTCGAATTCGACATGCGTTCCGAGGATCCGGCCGAGCTCGCCAAGGTCGAGGCGCGGTTCAAGACGATCGTGCAGGCGAGCGTCGATGCCGAAAACGCCGCGCGCAGCACTCGGGAAGGCAAGATCACCGCCGACCTCAAGATGATCGGCGACCGGCCGGCGGGCAGCACGCCTGCCAACGCGGAGATTGTGCGGATCGCGACCGCGGTCATCACCGCCAAGGGGATGAAACCCGCGGCGTCCTTCTCTTCGACCGATTCAAACCTGCCGATGAGCCTCGGCATCCCCGCGATCACGATCGGATCGGGCGGCAAGGGCGACCGCGCCCACTCGCTCGACGAGTGGATCGACGTGGAGAAAGGGGCGAGCCTGCAGGGAATGACGGTGGGTCTTGGGATCCTTCTGGCCGCGGCTGGCGCCAAGTGAGCGCGCGCGCATTCCGCATCGCGCTGTTCGCTGCTGTCGCGGCCGCGCTTCCGCTCTCCGCGAGCCCCGCTCAGGACGCGCTGGTCACCACGCCGGTTCCGACCACGCCGATCGCGGACGATTTCACGCTCGCGGCGGTGGGTGACCTCATCTACCTGCGCCCGATGCTCGCCACGCTCGAGGCGCGCAGCCCGGACATGGTGCGGCTGCTGCGCGGCGCCGACGTGACCTTCGGCAATTTCGAGATGACGGTGCTCGACCTCGCGACCACCAAGGGGGTGGCGCAGGCGGAATCGGGAGGGACCTGGATCCTCGCCGATCCGCGCGTGCCTGAGGATGTCGCCGCGCTCGGCTTCGATATCGTCAGCCATGCCAATAACCATTCGACCGACTGGGGTGTCGAGGGGATGGCCGAAACCGGCCGTCGCCTCACCGATGCGAAGCTCGTCTGGTCGGGGACGGGGCCGAGCATGAGTGCCGCGCGCGCGCCGCGCTATCTCGATGCCGCCAAGGGCCGCGTCGCGCTGGTCTCCGCGACGTCGACCTTCACTCCCATGTCTCGCGCAAGCGACGGTTACGGCGAAGTCGCCGCCCGTCCCGGCACCAACACCCTCCGCACCGTCCGTACCGCGTTGGTGACACGGGACCAGTTCGACACGCTTGCGGCGATCGCGGCCAAGTCGCCGCTGCGGACCGACGGCCGCAAGGGCGATGCTGTGACGCTGTTCGGCAACCGCTTCGCGCCGGGTGCCACCGGCGGCAAGCATCTCGACTATCGTTACGCGATGAATGCCCGCGATCTTGGCGAGAATCTGCGCGCGATCCGGCAGGCCAGGCAGAATGGCAATTTCGTGATCTACTCGGTCCACAATCACGAGCCGGGCAATGATTTCCAGGAGCCGGCCGACTTCGCGGTCGAGCTTGCCCGCAAGGCAATCGATGCCGGTGCCGACGCCTATATGGGGCATGGTCCGCATCAGTTGCGCGGGATCGAGATCTACAAGGGGAAGCCGATCTTCTATTCGCTCGGCAACTTCGCGATGATGAACAACTCGCTCGATGTCGTCGCGCCCGACATGTACGATCAGTTCGGTGTCGCTCCCGAAAGCGGGACGGTTCCCGAACTGCTCCAGGCGCGCAACACGCGGTCCTTCTCGGACCCTAATCTGTATGAATCGGTGATCGCGGTGTCGCGCTATGCCGGAGGGCAGGTGGTCGAGATCAAGCTCTACCCGATCGATCTGGGCGTCGAGATCAAGGGCGCCGACCGGGGCGTGCCACGCATGGCGTCGCGCGCGCATGGCGACAGGATCCTCGAACGGCTGCGCGCCTTGTCGGCCCCGCTGGGCACGACGATCCGGATCGAGAGTGGCGTTGGCGTAATCCGCCTCACGCCGCCGGGCGGCAAGCCTGCGCGGTAGCGCCCGCAGGGGCGGCGCTTACCTGCTGCCCATTGCGGGCAGCGCGCTCGCCGCCTTCCACACCTGATCCACCGATTGCCGCGTGCGATCGGCGGAGCGGTACATGCGGATTTCCATCCGCACATCGGCGCCCAGATCGCTGAGCTGCCCGCTCGCCAACTCCCGGCGGATAAGGCTTTCGGGCAGCCATGCGATGCCATGCCCGGCAAGGACCATCGCCTTCAGGATCTCAGCCACGGCATTATCGTTGACGTGGCTGGTCAGCAGCTGGACGCCGAAGACGCGCGCCGCGTGATTGCTCAGGCGGCCAAGGAAGGAATTTGGGCCATAGGCCATCAGCGAGGCTTCGGCGTCGAGAGCGAACAGCGGCTTGCCGTCCTCGCATCGCGACGCGGCGAGCAGCCGGTCCTCGCCCAGCACGATGAAGGGAAACCGCTCGGGATCGAGTGACATCGGTACGGCGTCGTGATGGAAGGTGAGCAGGAAATCGCTCTTCCCCTCGACCAGCGACTGGATGCAGTTATGCGAGTTATCGGCGAGGACGTCGGTCTTGAGCGGCCCCAGTGTCCGCTCGATATCCTTGAGCCATTCGGGGAAGACGCTCAGCGCCAGCGTATGGAGCGCGGCGAAGCTGACCGTCTTGCGCGACAGGAGACGGCGCGCCTGCATGTCAATGCGCGCATCCTGCAACATGTTCAGGACTTCGTCCGCGGTCTCGCGGAACAGCCGCCCCTCGTCGGTCAGCGACGTCGGAAAGGTGCTGCGGTCGATCAGCGACGCCCCGAGCCACAGTTCGAGCGCCTGGATGCGCCGGCTGAACGCGGATTGGGTGACGTTGCGCGCGGCCGCCGATCGCGAGAAGCTGCGCGTCTCGCACAGACTGACAAAATCCTCGAGATGTTTCAGATCCATCACACAACCCCCGCCGTTTCGCCGTCTGGTGAGTTCGCTTAACGGCAAAGCGGACGTCTTAGAATGCGAATGCTAACGGGTGCCGCGAATGGCACGGCTGGAGAGACCTGCCTCGATGCGCAACAATGTCGAAGTCCTCGTGATCGGCGGCGGTATCGCGGGCATATCCGCTGCGGCCCGTATTGCGCAGCATGCCGAAACGATCGTCCTCGAGGGCGAATCCGCTCTCGGTTACCACTCGTCGGGGCGCAGCGCGACCTTCTATCACTTTGGCATCGGCAACGACGCCGTCCGCGGCATGACCGCCGCGAGCAGCGATTTCTTCGCGATGCCTCCGGCCGACTATCACGATGGCCCGCTATGGAGCGCAAAGCCGGCGTTGTTCATCGCCGACCGGCAATCGATGCCCGAGCTGGAGGCGCTCCATGTCGAGATGGATCGGTTCACCACCACCGTTACCCGCGTAGGGCCCGATGAAGTGCTGGGAATCGTTCCCGTCGTGAAGACCGGTGAGGATGGCATCATCGCCGGGCTTCTCGATACCGGCGGGCGCAAGCTCGATGCCGATGCGTTGCTTCAGGCCAACGCGCGGGCATTCCGCCGTGCTGGCGGCACGCTCGTCTTCGACGCGCCGGTCATCGCGATCACCCGCTCGGGGAATCGCTGGGACGTGGAGACGGCGGCCGGATCTTATTCGGCGCGGATTCTGGTCAATGCAGCAGGGGCATGGGCTGATGAGATCGCACGCCTCGCGGGCGTCCGTCCGCTGGGTCTTCAGCCGCTGCGCCGGACGATCATCGGTTTCGCGCCGCCGCCCGAGCTTGATGTGTCGGGCTGGCCGTTCCTCAAGACCGTCAGCGATGACGGGTTCTACATGCTGCCCGACGCCGGCCTGCTGCTCGCATCGCCGATGGACGTGACGCCACATGAACCCAGCGACGTTCAGCCGGATGAATATGATGTCGCGCTGGCCGCGTGGCGTGTGGAGGAAGCGACCACATTGAAAGTCGGACGGGTCAGCACGCGTTGGGCCGGTCTGCGCAGCTTCGTTGCCGACAAGGTGCCGACCGCGGGTTTCGCGCCCGATGCTGAAGGCTTCTTCTGGCTTGCCGGGCAGGGCGGTTACGGACTCCAGACCGCGCCGGCGATGGCAATGGCGACGGAATCGCTCATGTTCGATCTGCCGTGGGCGGACGCGCTGCGGGCGCAGGGCGTCGCACCCGAACATATTCGACCCGAGCGATTGTTCGGCTGATCGCCTTGAGCAGATGCGGACGACCGTTCAGAACGTACGCATCCCCCAAAGCCCCGCTCTCAATACATCGGGCGTCCGCAATTATACGCCGGCACCCGGCCCGTGCCCGATCCGACGAAGCCGGCATAGCGGACATCATCCTGCGCCAGCGCGTTCAGATACTCTTCGATGTTAGGATAGCCGTCGCCATCGGCATCGGCGTTCGCATCCCACACATTCGGGTTGGTGTTGGTGAAGCGGCGTTCCCAATCGTCGGGCATGCCGTCATTGTCGCTGTCGGGTTTGGCCGCCCCTTGCGTCAGGTTTGCCCAGCCGCCCGACTGTGCCACCGTCGATGTCCAGCCCGACGCGAACAGCCAGGGCGCGGTGTCGCAGGTACGCAGATCGTCGATATAGAGCGCATCGACATTGTCGCGGCACGGGCCGTCGCGGCAAAGGTCCGCCCCGCCATAAGCCATGACATCGCGCAGCGCCTGCTCCGCGGTGGTGATCTTGCCGGGATCGAACATCAACGATCGGCCCGGCGCGATCGCATAGCTGCTGTTTTGAACCACATCGAGGCCGCTGCGCGAACAATCGGCAACCCCTGCGGCGTTCACGCCGCAGATCGTCGACGGCAGGACATGGGTGATGAAGCCCGCCGCGTTGACGAACGGGTCGGTCACGGTCGATCCGAACTGACCGGCGATGCGGGTGCGCGGCGTCACATTGTCCCGCGCGTAAATGTTGAAACCAAAGCCCAGCGAGCCGCCGGGTGTGTAAAGACCGATCAGGTAGTTGCCGTCGCTGGCGTTATAGCGCGGCCCGCGCAGGTTCACGTTGCCGATATAATTGGCATAGACGCTGCCGAACTGGTTGGAGATCAGCCCGCTCTCGGCGATGAAGCCATAGAGGACATTGTTGAAGATGTCGGCCTGGCCGAGATTGCCGGCGGTCGGAGGGTTGGTACCGACCGCGGCGTTGATCCCGCGCTGCTCACCATGCTGAGACAGATTGTGCGCGATGGTCACGTTGTTGGCGGGCTTCAGGAAGAAGGTCTTGCAATGCAGCGACGAGCTGTGGCCGCCATTGACGCAAATATTGGGTCCGATGATCGACCATTGAATCGTGCAGTTGTTGCAAGCGGTGTCGAGGCTCTCGTCGGTGCCGAACATGGTCGACACATGATCGATGATCTGGAAATTAGTGTCCTGCAGGCGGATCGGATCGCCATTATCCGACGATCGCCCGAGATGCTCGCCCAGTCGGGTGCGGACGTGGCGCAGGATCATGTGATCGCCGCCGCGGCGCGTGTCGATCAATGAATCGACGGGATTGTAATTCGCGCCAAGCCGGAATTCGATGCCGCCGGGTGAGGTCTGACCGGCGATATAGATCTTGGGAATGGTGATCTGTGCGGGTGATTGCAGGATGATCGCGCCCGCGACGTCGAACACGCAATAGCGTGGCCGTCCGGCTGGGATCGCGTAGGGCGTGCTGACGGCGAGCGCGAGCGCGCATTCGCGATAGCTGATCTTGCCGTCGTTCGGGTTGGCGACATCGTCCAGCGTGTTGATCTTGTACACGACGGCGTTGGCCGCGCGAACGCTGGTGCTGCGGCCGAATCCGATCGCGGTGGGGAAGGCGAGCGGATGCAGATTGCGATCGGGAATGCCGCCATCGTCCGGATTGGCGAAGGCTCCGGCAGCACCGGTGGAGGGTTGCGAACCCTGAACCGTCACGGTGGCCGAGCCTGCAACCGCGCCTGAACTGAAGGTGCAGCTCAGCACGAAATTGGTGGTCGCGCCCGGACTGACGGTAACGGTCCCGCTGGCGGGCTGGGTGCCGGTGAACGATGCGCCTCCGCTGGCGGTGCAACTGCTCGCCCCTGCGGAGCTGGTCCAGCTGAGCGTTGTCGATCCGCCGGGCGTGACCGTCGCCGGCGAAGCGGTCAGGGTGACGGTCGCCGCAGGGGAAGGGGCGGGCGTCGGGGTAGGCGTCACGACACCGCCTGTGTTGCTGCTGCCACTTCCGCCGCCGTCGCAGCCGGCCAGGAGCAAGGCGAGTGCCAGCGCCCCTTGCAACTGAACGAGCCGATTCCGCTGCATATCGGATCGTGCCATTTACTTACCCACAACTCTCCGGTGTTCTAGACCGGAGTTGCTTCTAGTGGCGCAGTTGGGGCTCCACTAGTTGGCCAAAGGGACAGGGCGGTGTTGCCGTGCCGTGCCGAATTTGGTGGGGCTGATAACGAAGCGGCCTTTTCTTCCGGCGAATCCCGGGATTTGCGTCGTCGAAAATGTGGACCGCCGCAAACCGGCCTGTCGGCAGGAAGTTTTCAATTCGCGTCAGATTGCCTGTTGCCGCGGTTGGTTAGCATGGCTCGACGAGTGGCCGGTGTGGGTGGCTACGTAATATTCCTAGTCGCGCTGCTGCGATCGGTCCTTAGACTGGAGCGGCAATCGCAGCGGCCAACTGCGGCGTCGGTTCGGCCGATCTTGGATTGTGCGGGAACCGTGCACATCAGCAATTGAAGGCGTGACGCCGTATGAATGCAATCGCCCGGCGCGCGAGGGCGCCGCGCCTCCTGCTAGTCGAAGGGAACGATACCGTGCGGCGCGGCCTGCAGTTGTTGCTGACCGGGCAGGGGTATCAGGTCCATGCCTTCTCCCGCGCCGCGCGCGCGCTCGCGGATCCGCTGGCGATCACCGCGAGCCACCTCGTCATCGATTATATCCTGCCTGAGACGGACGGGGTCGAGGCGCTGGCCCTTCTTCAGGCGCACGGATGGAAGGGGCGCGCGGTGCTGATCACCGCCTCCTATTCACAAAACCTGCGCCGCACCGCGCTTCGCGCCGGGTTTGCCGCGCTTCTTCTAAAACCGTTTCCCGACGCCAGTCTGATCGACGCCCTACGCGGCGAGCCGATGACCAAATAGCTGATCGATTCCGAGACAGAATGGCGTGCCGCGGAATTTGCGCGCTTCCGGACATATGTTATGGGTTTGTTGCTGGCCGGTAATCCGGCGCAGGCGTAACTATTGATAGCGCCTTGCGCCCAACCGTCTGGCGGGGGCCGCATGAAAGCTGAAGGGAATTCCATCAGCGCTCGGGCATGGTTTGGCTACGGATTGGCGATTGCTGCCGTGGCTGTTGCCGCACTTATGCGCTTGAGCTTTGACCCTTGGGTGCCGGGGCGCGGCTATTATTTGTTCTTCAGCGTCGCAGTTCTTGTCACCGGCGTGTTCGCCGGGCGCGGGCCGGCGATCCTCGCGGCTGTGCTTTCGATCGTTACCGTACGTGCGGTAGGGTGGTTCTCCGGCCCGCTTTGGTCGCCCAGCCTGCTCGTCTTCGTGATCGCGTCGGGCATCGTCATCTGGATCACGGGGCACGTTCGCTGGCTTCATCGCAAGTCGCAGGAGACCGAGCGCCGGGCCGAGCTTCGCGCCGCCCGCGCCGACGAAATCGCCGAGGAGCTCAACCTGCTGATCGACGGCGCGAGCGGTTACGGCATCCATATGCTCGATCCGGATGGCAATGTGACGATCTGGAACAAGGCGGCCGAACGCCTGCTGGGCTGGAGCGAGGCGGAGGTCGTCGGCCGGCACTATGCGTTATTCTATCCCGAGGCGACCGTCGCGGAAGGCCGGCCGCAGCTGGATCTTGCGCAGGCGCGCGCGGAGGGGCGGCTGGAGAAGGAGGACTGGCGGATCCGCAAGAACGGCTCGGAGTTCCTCGCGCATATCACCCTCACCGCGCTGCACGACAAGCGAGGCAAGCTGAAGGGATTCGGCAAGGTCATTCGCGATGTGACCGAGCAGCGCGCCGCCGAACAGAAGCTCGCGGCAAGCGCGTCACATCTTCGCTCGATCCTGGCCACGGTTCCCGATGCGATGGTCGTCATCAATGAGACCGGCAAGATCCTGTGGTTCAGCGCCGCTGCCGAGCGGCTGTTCGGATTTACCGAAGCCGAGGTTATCGGACTGGACGTCAGCCGCCTGATGCCGCCGCATGAGGGCGAGCGCCATGGCGACTATATCCAGCGTCATATCGTTACCGGCGAGAAGCGAATTATCGGGATCGGGCGGACCGTAACCGGACAGCGGCGCGACGGCACCGTATTCCCGATCGAGCTGGCGGTGGGGGAAGCGATCTCGGACGGCGCGCGCGTGTTCACAGGCTTTATTCGCGACCTCACCGAAAAGCAGGCGGCCGAACAGCAGGTCAATGAGTTGCGTTCGGATCTCGTCCATGCCGGCCGGGTCAGCGTGATGGGCACGATGGCCTCGACGCTGGCGCATGAGCTTAACCAGCCGATCACCGCGGTCGCTACCTTCGTTCGCGGCGTCCGCAACTTGCTGCGTGAAGGGCAGACCGACGATCACGCGATGATCGAGAGTGGTTTGGACGGCGCCTATGAGGAGGCGCTGCGTGCCGGCGGGATCATCCGTCGCCTGCGCGAATTTGTCGCGCGGGGGGAGGTCGAGAAAACAGTCGTGGATGTGGTCAGGCTGGTTGATGAAGCTTCGAAGCTCGCCCTGATCGATGCGCGCGAAAAAGGCATTCGCGCGCAGTTCGAGCTCGACCGGGAGGTGCGCCAGGTGCTTGTCGACAAGATCCAGATCCAACAGGTGCTAATCAACCTGATGCGCAACGCGATGGAAGCGATGAGCCAGTCTCCTGTGCGCCTGCTCACCGTTTCGAGCGCGTCCGAGGAGGACGGCTATTTGCGCGTCACCGTGGCGGACACCGGGCCGGGCGTTGCGCCGGAAATCGCGGAAAATCTGTTTCGAGCCTTTAACAGCACCAAGCGCGACGGTTTGGGCCTCGGCCTCTCGATCTGCCGCACCATTATCGAGGCTAATGGCGGACGCATCTGGATGGAGCCGGGTCCCGAAGGCGGCGCTCGCTTCCACTTCACGTTGATCCGCGCCGACAGAGAGGTGCCCGAATGACCGACCTGCCTCTGGTTCACGTCATCGATGACGAGGAAAGCGTCCGCCGCGGCGCGAGCTTCTTCCTCAAGACGTCAGGTTACGCCGTGCGCACATGGGACTCGGGGGTCGGGTTCCTCAGGGAAGTGGGTCATGTCGAGACGGGATGCGTCCTGCTCGATATCGGCATGCCCGAGATGGACGGGCTGGAGGTTCAGCAGGAGCTCAACGCGCGGGGCCTGACGATGCCGGTGATCATGCTGACCGGCCATGGTGACATCGCCATGGCGGTGAAAGCGATGAAGGCTGGCGCGGTGGATTTTCTCGAGAAGCCCTTTGAGACCGATGCGCTGGAGGATGCGATCCGTCGTGCGTTCGCGCGGCTTGCGGCGGAAAGCAAGGTTACGGACCGCGCCGCCGATGCCGAAGCGGCGATCGGCGTACTCAGTGAGCGTGAGCGGGAGGTGCTCGAGGGGCTGGCGCAGGGCTATCCGAACAAGACCATCGCCTACTATCTCGGCATCTCGCCGCGCACTGTCGAGGTCCATCGGGCCAACATCATGGCCAAGCTGCAAACCCGTAGCCTGTCCGGAGCGCTGCGCATCGCGTTTGCGGCAGGCATGGGAGGAAACCGCACCTGACCCGCAGCGCATGCGCGAGCGCCGCGGCCGCTCATGCGAACAACTGCGCCAGAATTTCGCCGGCGGCTTCGTCCGCAGAGCATCGCGTGGTGTCCACTCGCAATTCGGGCGTCAGCGGCGCCTCATAGGGACTGTCGATGCCGGTAAAGTTCGTGAGCTCGCCACGCCGGGCTTTTTTGTAAAGGCCCTTCACGTCGCGCGCTTCCGCTTCGGTAAGCGGAGTGTCGATGAAGATCTCCACGAACTCGCCTTCCGGAACCATTGTGCGCACCATCTCACGTTCGGCTCGAAAAGGAGAGATGAACGCGGCGAGGACGATCAGACCCGCGTCCGCCATCAGGGCGGCAACCTCGCCCACGCGGCGGATATTCTCGACTCGGTCGGCGTCGGTGAAGCCGAGGTCGCCGTTCAGCCGGTGCCGCACATTATCCCCGTCCAGCAGGAAGGTGTGATAGCCGAGTGCGTGCAACTTTTTCTCGACCAGATTGGCGATGGTCGATTTACCCGCCCCGGAGAAGCCTGTGAACCACAGGACTCTGGGAGCCTGGGCTTTCATGGCGGCGCGCTGTTCGCGGCATACCTCCAGCGGTTGCCAGTGAACATTGTCGGCGCGGCGCAGCGAGAAATGGAATGTTCCGCCCGCCAGGGTACGGTTGCTTTCGCGGTCGATCAGGATGAAGCTCCCGAGCGTGCGGCATTCGGCATAGGCCGCGAAGGGGATCGCCCGCTCCAGCCGGAGTGTGACTACCGCAATCTGGTTGCAGGCGAGCGTGCGCGCTGAACCGCTACCGAGGGTCTCCAGTTCGATCGTGTGCTTGATTTGGGTCACCGTCGCGCCGACGAGCGTGCTTGCTGTTTGCAGAAGGTAACGGCGGCCTGGCAGTAGCGGAGCCTCGTCCAGCCAGACGAGCGAAGCTTCGAACTGATCAGAAACCCGGGCGGGTGCGTCGGCGGCGGCGATGATGTCGCCACGGGCGCAATCGACATCGTCCGTGAGCGTAATCGTCACTGACTGGCCGGCGCGGGCAAGCGCAAGGTCGCCGTCCAGCGTCACGATCCGCGCGATGCTGGTCACTCGCCCCGAAGGCAGGACACGAACCCGGTCACCCGGGCGCACGGTGCCGGTTGGGATCAGGCCCGCCAGGCCACGGAAATCCTGATTGGCACGATTGACCCATTGTACCGGCATGCGGAACGGCTTCGCGGCATTGGCCTCGATATCGACATCCACGGTCTCGAGGTGTTCGATCAGCGTGCTGCCTGAGTACCATTCCATCGCATCCGACCGGACGGCAATATTGTCGCCATTTCGACCGGAGATGGGAATGGCGGTGAAGTCGGAAATGCCGATCCGCCGCGCGAAATCGGCATAGTCCCTTACCACCGCGTCGAATACTTCCTGTTCGTATCCGACCAGATCCATCTTGTTCACCGCCAGCACGATGTGGCGGATGCCAAGCAGGTGGACGATGTGGCTGTGCCGTCGGGTCTGGGTCAGCACGCCCTTGCGCGCGTCGATCAGGATCACGGCGAGGTCGGCGGTCGATGCGCCGGTCACCATGTTGCGGGTGTACTGCTCGTGCCCCGGCGTATCGGCGACGATGAATTTGCGCTTCTCGGTGGCGAAGAAGCGATAGGCGACGTCGATCGTGATGCCCTGCTCGCGCTCGGCGGCGAGACCGTCGACCAGCAGCGCGAAGTCGATCCTGCCATGTTTGCCGGCCGACTCCGCTTCAAGGCTGGCAAGCTGGTCCTCAAGGAGCAGCTTGGCATCATAGAGCAGGCGGCCGATCAGCGTGGACTTGCCGTCATCGACGGATCCGCAGGTCAGAAAGCGAAGTAGCGAGCGTTCCTGATGCTGGGCGACGCAGTCCTCGAAACTGGATGCGATCACCCGATAGGGCTCGGCCATCAGAAATATCCTTCCTGCTTCTTGCGTTCCATGCTCGCACTGCTCTGCTGGTCGATGGCGCGCCCCTGACGCTCGCTCGTCGTCGCCAGCAACGTCTCCCGGATCAGGTCTGCCAATGTGTTGGCGGTGCTCTCTATCGCGCCGGTCAGCGGGTAGCAGCCAAGCGTACGGAAGCGGATCGAGCGATCCACCGGCACTTCGTTCCGGGCGAGGGGGAAGCGGGCATCGTCCACCATCAGCAACAGCCCGTCGCGGATGACCGTCGGCCGGCGCGCCGCGAAATAGAGCGGTACGATGTCGATTTTCTCCGTCTGGATATATTGCCAGACATCCAGCTCGGTCCAGTTGGAGAGCGGGAAGACGCGCAGGCTTTGGCCGCTGTTGATTCTGGCGTTGTAGAGTCGCCACAGTTCGGGGCGCTGATCGCGCGGGTTCCATCGGTGGTCGCGATCCCGGAAACTGAAGATCCGTTCCTTGGCCCGGCTCTTCTCCTCGTCGCGCCGGGCGCCGCCGAATGCGGCGTCGAAACCGTATTTGTCGAGCGCCTGCTTCAACCCCTGCGTCTTCCATATCTCGGTATGGAGGTCGCCATGATCGAACGGGTTGATCCCGCGCGCCAGCGCTTCCGGGTTGCGATGGACGATCAGATTTACCCCCGCAGCCGCGGCCGCGCGATCCCGGTACGCGTACATGTCGCGGAACTTCCACGTCGTATCGACGTGGAGGAGGGGGAAGGGCGGCGGGGCGGGGTAGAAGGCCTTGCGGGCCAGATGCAGCATGACGGCCGAATCCTTGCCGGCGGAATACAGCATCACGGGACGCACGGCCTGAGCGACCACGTCCCGCATGATATGGATGCTTTCGGCCTCCAGCCGTTCCAAATGCGAGAGTGTCGGCGAAAGCGGCGGCGTTGGACGCATGGCATCTTCCGTTGTTAATTCAGACGCATGCCCAGCATGACGGCTCGGCACGGCGCTGAGAATTGCGAAGCCCGATGAGCAGGCGGCGAAGGTGAGGTAGTCCGGAAGTAGAGACCCGGCGTGGTGCGGCCGGAAACCCGTCCGGCCATGTCAGCGACGAGACCTCGCTCCTGTTGGATTACCGCCGATCTGCGTTCGGTTCCGTCCACCGTGGCGCGATCATCAACAAGGGTCAGGCATTCCCTCCAATGCACCCGCGCGCGCGTGCGCGGCGATCCGCTACGCATCGACGCGGATCGAGCCACAATCGGAGGCGGCGGAATGACTCAATTCCTCATCACCGGCAGCGCCGGTTTCATCGGCTTCCATCTGGCCCGGCGGCTGCTCAGCGACGGGCATTCAGTGGTCGGCTACGATGCGCTCACCAACTATTATGATCCCGCGCTGAAGCGTGAGCGTAACGCCATCCTCAAGGCGTTTGCCGGTTATCGTTTTGTCGAGGCCTCGCTGGAGGATCGCGACGCGCTGACGCGTGCGGTCGAGAAGCGTCCGCCAGAGGTGATCCTGCATCTCGCGGCGCAAGCCGGGGTGCGCTACTCGATCGAAGAACCCGAAACCTATGTGTCCAGCAACCTGATCGGGTCGTGGGCGATCCTCGAGCTGGCGCGGAGGTTCCGGCCGAAGCATCTGCTGATGGCTTCGACCTCGTCGGTCTATGGTGCCAACGAGAGCATTCCCTTCGCGGAGACCGACCGCGCCGACTTTCCCATGAGCCTGTATGCCGCGACCAAGAAGGGTATGGAGGCGATGGCGCATTCCTACGCGCATCTGTTCGAAATCCCGAGCACCATGTTTCGTTTCTTCACCGTCTACGGACCGTGGGGCCGTCCGGACATGGCGCTGTTCAAGTTCACCAGTGCCATTCTCGCCGGCCGGCCGATCGACGTCTATGGCAATGGCCAGATGGCACGGGACTTCACTTATGTCGAAGATCTGGTCGAAGCGATCGTCCGGCTGATCGATGCGGCGCCGGTGCATGGAATGCGGATCGTCGAGAAAGGCGTCGTCGACAGCCTCTCGCCGATCGCACCCTACAGGACCGTGAACATCGCGGGTGGCCGTCCGATCGAACTCATGGACTTCATACGCACCATAGAAACCTGTGTCGGGAGGCGCGCGCGGCTGAACATGCTGCCGATGCAGCCGGGGGATGTCCCGTTGACCCGCGCGGATCCGTCGTTGCTGCGCGCCTTGACGGACTATGTTCCGAACACCGGCGTCGCAGAGGGTGTCGCCGCCTTCGTTGACTGGTATTGCACCTACAACGATGCCTTCAGAGCGGGCGTGGAGCCAGCCGCCGCGCCCGTCGCCGCCGTTATCTGAACAGAGGCAGGTCGCGATCGTCGGGAGGCGGGCGCGTGCTATCCGGTTGAGTACTCGATTGCGATACAAGCAGCTCGCACGTCGAACCCAGCTCAAGATAGTGGGGCCTGAACATCGCGATCCGGGTCAAGCGGGGGAGGTCGGCGATCTCGACGACCCGGCGACGCCATTCCAGCAATCCCGCCGATCGCAGCAACTGCACCGTTCGATTGACCTGCACGGTGCTGAGGCCCCTCGCGTCGCCGAGATCGCGTTGACCCATCGGCATGTCGAACGTCGTGCCTCTCGCGAGGCCGGCGCGGGCGGAGCGATAGAGTAGCTCACAGAATAGATGCGCGATCCGCTGCGTTGCGCTCAACCTTCCCAGCGAGCGGATCCACTGCCGGTGAATTGCCGCGGCGACCGAGGAATCCCAGAGCAGGGCTTGCCGGATAGCGGGAAATTGCTGAACGACCGCGTCGAGTTCGTTTCGAGATATCAGCGCGTAGGAAAGCGTCGAGATCGAGCAGGCCGAATGGTCCTGGCGATCCGCGAACTGGCAATCCTGGCCCATGATATCGCCGGGGAGGAACAGCTCGACGATTTGCCTGCGGCCGTCCGCGAGCTGATCGTAGCGGCATGCCCATCCGTCGAGGATGATGCGCATCGGCGATATCGCATCGCCTTCGACATACAGATCCTGCCGTGCAGGCAGCCGCCGCGCCTTGCTTTGAATCAACCCGGCGAGCGCTGTCCTTTCCTCCGCCCCCAGCGGTATCTTGCAATCGAGTTTGGTGAAGAGCGGATTGAGCACGATCGCCTTCGAAACAGAATTGCCGCAATGGAACGAACACTGAAGGTCATGGTTTTAGCGAATATTACCAAGCTGTTAATAAGTACTACCCCGTACTATCCTTCTTGCTCTTGCGTCCTATTCGCCAAAGACTTTGGAGGCCCCTTGCTGAATGGCGAAGAGGGGGCATCCATGAACGAATGCCCCTCCCCGTGCGCGTCAGAACATCGGCCTTCCGCAATTATATGCCGGCACGCGCCCTGTTCCGGAGCCGACCATGCCGTAATAGCGGACGTCGTCTTGAGCGAGGGCGTTCAAATATTCCTCGATGTTCGGGTAGCCGTCCCCGTCCGCGTCGTTGTTTGCGTCCCACACATTGGGATTGGTGTTGGTGAACCGGCTTTCCCAATCGTCGGGCATGCCGTCATTGTCGCTGTCGCGCTTGGCGGAGCCCTGAGTGAGCTGTGCCCAGCCGCCCGCTTCCGCGACCGTCGAAGGCCAGTTGGTGGCGAAGAGGTAGGGAGCGGTATCGCAGCTGCGCACATCCTCGACATACATCTGGTCCACATTGTCGCGGCAGATCCCGTCGCGGCACAGATCGGCACCGGCAAAGGTGAGCACGTCGAGCAGGGCTTGCTGGGCGCTCGCGATCCGCAACGGATCGAACGAGGGCTCGGTGTTGCCGGGCATCAGCGCATAAGCGGTGTTCTGTACCGTGGCGAGGCCGGTGCGGCTGCAATCCTGCGCGCCGGTGCTGGTGACACCGCAGATCGAGCCAGGGGCCACATGCGTGATGAAACCGGCGGCGTTCTGATACGGGTCCGTCGTCGTCGATCCGAACTGGCCGGCGATCCGGGTGCGTGGTGTCACGTTGCCGGAGGAATAGATGTTGAACCCGAACGGATAGCGGGCGCCGTTGCCATATAGACCGATCAGATAGTTGCCGTCGCTCGCATTGTAGCGGGGGCCGCGCAGATAGGCGTTGTTGACATAGTTGGCATAGACGCTGCCGAACTGGTTCGAGACCAGTCCTGCCTCGGCGATGAAATCATAGAGGACGTTGTTGACGACGTCTGCCTGGCCGGTGGCCCCTGCCGTCGCCGGGTTGGTGCCGACCGCGATGTTGATGGCGCGCTGCTCGCCATGTTGCGAGAGATTGTGCGCGATCGTCACGCGCGACGCAGGCTTGAGGAAGAAGGTTTTGCAGTGCAGCGACGAGGTGTGGCCGGCATTGCGGCAGATGTTCGGTCCGATGATCGACCATTGCACCGTGCAATCGACGCACGCCATGTCGAGGCTCTCGTCGGTGCCGAACATCGTCGAGACGTGATCGATGATCTGGTTTCGCGTGCCCGACATGCGGATCGGGTCGCCATTCTCGGACGTGCGGCCGACATGCGGGCCGGTGCGCGTGCGCACATGCCGCAGGATCATGTTGTTGCCGCCGTTGCGGGTGTCGATCAGCGAATCCACCGGGTTGTACTGGTCGCCAAGCCTGAACTCGATCCCGCCGGGCGAGGTCTGTCCGGCGATGTAGATGTGCGGCTGGGTGATGAACGCCGACGATTGCAGGACGATCGCGCCGGCAACGTCGAAGACGCAGTAGCGCGGGCGGTTTGCCGGAATATTGTACGGGCTGGTGACCGGCAGCGCGAGCGCGCATTCCCGGTAGCTGATCTTGCCGTCCCCCGGATTGGCGACATCGTCGAGCGTGTTGATCTTGTACACGACCGCATTGGGGCTGCGGACGCTGGTGTTTTTTCCGAAGCCGGTGGCGGTAGGGAAGGCGAGGGGATGACGGGCCCGGTCGGGAATTCCGCCGTCATCGGGGTTCGCGAAGGCACCCGCCACGCCCGCCGAAGGGGGCGGTGTCGGTGTCGGCGTTACCGGAGGCAATGGGGTCGGGGTGGGCGTCGGACTCGGGGTGATTATGATCACTCCGGTGGTCCGCAGAACCGCTTCGTTCACCCAGCCGTCAACGCCGTCGCCGAAATCGACTCGCCACCATCGTTTCCCGAGGCGCGTCACCGGACCTTCAACGACGGTGCCGGTCGCGCCCGCCTGCTGCATGCCGGCGCCTGTTTGAAGGTCGCTCCCCATCACGCGATACTTTCCGGTCAGTTCGACGGCTGCCCCGACGGCGATCGGATTGGCGCGAGCCGCGACCATCGCCGTGGAAACCAGCGCTACGGCGGTGATCGTTATGGCTAGCCCCGCCCCGCGCTTCGACATGAAATCCATTTGCTCGCGACCCTTTTGTTGGCGTCGGGCATGGCCGCGGGATTGAATACTTTAAGTATTCAATTGATTACATGCGACTATTTTAAGCCCGAACGTTTAGTTAATGTATTTGAAATTAGATTATTGAGTATGTCGGGCAGTCGCCTACTACGCTCGTGATTTAAAAAAAATGAATCCGGGCGTGATTTTGCCTCACTCCGGCTCAAAGTGATTAGTTTGTAGGTGTATCATGTACCAAAGTGCATGTACTATAGTACATGTTCTCGGCTGATTGCTGATTTTGACTCTAGGAATTGCCTAGGGGTAGGCGCTCGCGATCGCGACGACTTGGGTCCGGTTGCTCGCGCCGAGGCGCCGCATGAGTTCCTTCACATGCGCTTTGACGGTGCGCTCGGTCACCATCAGACTGGTGGCGATCTGCCGATTTGTCATTCCCCGGGACAGGCCATCAAGTACCTGACGTTGGCGTCCGGTGAGCATCTCGTCGTGGCTGCGGTGCGTGCCCGATGATCGCGTGATCGCTTCGATGACCGGCGGGTCGAGTACCGAGCGGGGATAGGTGATCCAGCCGCGACTGACGATCCGAATGGCATCGACCGTCAGGTCGAACGACATTTCGGTGCTCAGCAAGCCGGCAACCCCCAGACGCAACGCGGTACGCGCGTGCTCAGCATCGATGTGCGTTGTGAGGATCAGGATGCTGCCCGGTGTCAGTTCCCGCAGCGGGGCGATCATCCGCGAAAGCGTAGGGTGGTCGAAGGCGTCCGATGCGAGGTTCAGCAGCGCCGCCGTGCGGCCATCGATTCCCGCGAGGATCGTCGCCGCTTCCTCAATGCTCCGGGCAGCGATCACCGAGGCAACGCCGGTCGCATTCTCCAGAGCCGCCACCAGGCAGTCCCGAGTCAGGGATCGGGGGTCGATCACCAGCAGATGCAGCTCATCCGAACTGCTTCTGTCGTGGTTCCGCCCTCCGCCTATTGCGCGCAGGTTTGCGGTCAACGACTTGCCTCGTCACAGGATGCTCTTGGTATTCGTCTGGCCATCGCGTGAATGATCCGTCTCAGGCCAGCTCCGAACGGTGGCCGCGCAGCCGCAGGAACGGATTGCGCAGCAAGGCGTAGGGCTGATCATCGCGCGCATAGCGGTGATACTGATGAATGCTGTCGCCGTAATCGAGCCGGGCATGCTTCCGGTAGCGGACACGGTTGAAGACGACGCCGGTCAACGTTTCCCCAAACTGGAGGAGAGCCGACCGAAGAAGGTCCGGCGTGGTGCGACCCCAGCGCAGAACCATAAGGCTCTGTTCGGCGAAACGCGCGAGTTGCTGGGCGTCGCTCACCGCGAGCACTGGCGGGGTATTGATGACGACGAGATCGTACCGTTCGCGAAGGATGGCGAACAAGGTTTCGACGCGTGGCGAAGCGATCGCCGCGCCGGGGTCCGGAGCCGGCCGGTTCGCCTTAACGCCGTGTACCGCCGGGGCGGAGCTGCTGGAGAAGATGATTTCGTCGATCTCGGCATCGCCGCGGATGTAATCCAGCAGATCCTTCTCGTCCGACGTGTCCTCGAGCAAGCCGGCAAGGCCTGGCCGGCGCAGATCGAAGTCGGCGACGATCGCGCGACGCCCGCGGGCAACCGCCGCCGCGGCAAGGCCGATCGACACGCTCGTCTTGCCTTCATCGGGAAGCGGGGAGGTGACGAGCACCACATTCCCTGTCGCGTGCGGCGCATTGCGTCCCAGCCGCGTTTCGATCGACCGGATCGCTTCGGCAAAGACCGAATAGGGCTGTCCGATCACGCGCAGATGAGTCGGCGTGCGGCGACGTCCTTTCTTGAGTTCGGGTATCATGCCGAGAGTCGCCAGCCCGGCGATCGCCCAAACCTGAGCAGCGCTTCGCACCTGGGTGTCGAGCGCTTCGCTCAGCATGACGATGATCATTCCGAATATGAGCGCCGCCGCGGCGGCGGCGACCATGATCTGGGTTCGCCGCGGGAAGCTCGGTTGCGTCGGCTGCAGCGCCGGCGAGGCGATCGTCGCATCGGCTTTGACGTTCTTCTCGTTGCGCGTGATTTCCTTCAGCCGGCCGAGCAGCGCGAGATAGACCGTCTGGGTCGCCTGCGCATTGCGTTCGAGATCGGCCAGCGGCACCCCTTCAATGATGTCGTCCAGCGAGCGGGCGCGAAGCGAGGCCAGATCTCCGGCCAGTTGCGCTTCGCGCGAGCGTTGCGCGGAGGCTTCATTCGCGAGCTGAGCGCCCACGCGTCCCGCTTCGCGATTGATGCTGGTGTCGAGTTGCGCGAGTTCGGCCCGTACCTTGCGCACGTCCGGATGCGCGTCGCCGTAGAGTGTCGTCAGCTCTCCCAACCGGCGTTGTGCCGTGGTTTGCTGGCTGCGCAGGTCCGCGAGCAGCGGAGACATGATCTGCCCCGCCGAGCCGCTGCGCTGTTCGCTTTCGGCGCGTTGCCCCCGGATCGCGGCAAGTTCAGCCGCCGCGCGCCCCATCTGCGCCGCGTCCGCCTGGCTGCCCGCGCCCGCGTCGAGGCCATGCGACCGGCGATAGGATGCGATCGATTGTTCGGTGGTGACAAGCTGGCCGCGCAGTTCGTCGACACGCTCGCCGAGCGTCTGGATGCGGCGCCGGATCGCGGCCTGGCGCTCCTCGACCTGCGTCTTCACATAGACCCGCGTGACCTTGTTGGCGATCACCGCGGCCTTTTCCGGGTGCTGCGACGTCACGGTCACGTCGATGAAGCTGGACTGGCCGTCCTGCGCGACGTTGAGCACCTCGAGCAGCCGATCGGTGGTGCGCTCGACGAGCTGAGGGGATACGACGCCGGCTGGCGACCGCGCCGCCTTCACTTCGCTATCCTTCCAGAATTGCAGGCGGTCGAGGAAACGATCCCAGCCGGTTTTCTTGTCGGGATTCGCGTCGGGGTTGAATTCGGCATCGTCGTGCAGCGCGAGGTCGCGCACCACCTGTCGGGCCACGGGACGGGATTGAAGCAGCTGGATCTGCGTTTCGATCTGGTGTTCGCGCCGAAGCTCCGCGTCCCGGATCGACGCGGCGGTTTCCTCTTCCGTCCGCAGCCCCGATTCCTCGACGTCGACGCGCATCACGGCGGTCGCCTGATAGCGTGGTTCGATGAACGCCAATGCGAGTGCCGCAAGTGTGAGCACGACCAGAAATGTGACGATCAGCCGCCCCTGATGCCGGCGCAGAACGCGCAAAAAGTCGACCCCCGATGCGTGTTGCGGCACGGCCACCTCAGCCGGCCGCATCTCCATCAATGCGCGTTCCTGCATATTCATCGGCTCAACTCCCCAGCGCCGCGACGCGCGGACGAGATTAGGGCGCCTGCCGTCCACGGGTACTGATCAGAAGGGGGAAGGGGGGCGATTGCGGGTATGCGCCGGCCCGCGAAATGCGCGCCGCGTCCCGCCGGGATGACATGGACTACCTCAGTGGGGCTATTCCGCTTGCTCGGCTAGAAATCGGCCTCGTCGGACGGCAGACCCGCGACGGTACAAGGTGAGCGAGAATCTTGCGGCCCCAGACACCCCATTCCGAAGGCGGCCGCGAGATTGATTGCGGGGGCGGGGACGCTTCACCCCGCATCGAGGCGGGCAATCGCGGCGGCCGCGCGCGCATCAGCTGGACATTGCGGCAGATCGCACACCTCGCTTCCGGCAATGCCGCCGCTATCGGGATCGGCATGGTGACGCTCGCGCTGATGGCCCATATGCTGGGTCCGGCGCTGCTCGGGTTGCTCGCGATGGTCGAGGCATATGGCCGGTTCATGGACCAGGTCATTCGTCTCGAAACCTGGCAGGCCGTGGTCCGCTATGGCGCCGCGAGCCTCGAAGCGGGGGATAAGGAGCGCTTTGCCGAGCTGGTGGGATTCGGGATCGCGCTCGATATTATCGGCGCGCTTGCCGCCGGCGCGATCGCGCTGCTTGCAATTCCAATCGTTGGGGACTGGATCGGATGGGGCGCCGAGACTCGGGCGATGGCTGGTTTCTACGCTATCGCCGTCGCATTCGGCATCTCATCGACCCCGGTGGGGGTCCTTCGCCTGTTCGAGCGTTTTGCGGTCATCGCGTGGATCGATCCCGTGCTCGCGGTGCTTCGGCTGGTGGCCGTGGTTCTGGTGTGGCTTCTCGGCGGCTCGATATGGGAATTGCTGGCGATCGCGATTGCGGCTCCCTGCCTCCAGCGTGTGGGTCTCGCCGCCATGGCTTGGCGTGAGCTTCGTCGGCGCGGATATCGGGTTCGGCCGCGCTTCGGCGCGCTCCTTCGCGCCACTTCGTTCGACGGGCTGTGGGCGTTCATCCTCTCCGCCAACGGTGCGGTGCTTGTCCGCAAGAGCACGCAGGAACTGGATATCCTGGCGGTCGGCGCCGTTGCCGGCCCGATTGGCGCCGGCATCTATCAACTGGTGCGCAAGTTCACGCTGGCGGCGATGAAGGCGGGATCCATGCTGCAGCAGGTCGTCTTTCCGGATCTCGCCCGGATGTGGGCGCGACGCGATCTTCACGGCTTCACGACCGCGATCCGGCAGACCGAACTGCTGACACTCGGCGTTGGCGTCGCATTCGTCATCGGCGCGGTCTTTGCCGGCGACATTGCCATCAGGCTAATCGCGGGTCCCGAGTTCGAGGATGCGGAAGGTCCCCTGATCGTCCAGTCGGTCGCGGCTCTGCTGTTCCTCGCGGGCAGCGCGCTGCGACCGGCGCTGATGACGATGGGGCTGCAACCGAAGGTGCTCGGCGTCGCCATCGTGGCGGGCATCGCCTTCTTCGTTGCGCTCTATGTGGCGACTCCGGCGCTCGGCGTCAGCGGCGCCGGAGTCGCTCACATCATCTTCAACTTGCTCTGGCTAGTTGCATGTCTGGCGCTCTTTGCGGGGGCAATGCGCCGGGAACGGGCGGCGATGTCCGCAAAGCCGGAAGCGGATTCGGATCCGCCGGTGCTTCGCCCGCCAGCCCCCGGCTGACCGCCCAGATCGCAGCCTGTGTGCGATTGCGGACACGCAGCTTGCGCAGGATCGCCTTGATGTGGACCTTAACCGTCGCATCGGCGATGTTCAGTCGGCGCGAAATCACCTTGTTCGGCTCGCCATCGACCAGGCACCGCAGGATATCCACTTCGCGGGCGGAGAGGTTGGTCCCGCTGGCGCCGGTATCCCAGCAGCGCGAAATCGCGCACGCGGGCGCGCTCGCAAGCGAGCTGGCGATTTGCGACGGCAGCACCTTTTCCCCAAGCGCGGTCAGGCGCAGGGCGCCGGCGAGCGGGTCGCATGAAATCTCTTTCACAAGATATCCGTCGACATCTCCCGTCGCGAATGCACGGGACACATCCTCCATGCTGTAGCCGTCGGTCATGATTACGATGCGCGGTTTGGGACAGCGTTCGCGCACGTCCGCACACACGCCGAGGCCTTCGTCGATATCATTCACATCAACAATAATGACGGACGGTTCAATTTCCATATCCAAGTCATCGACACAGGATACGGCGCAATCCACGTAAAAATCCTGATCGGCCAGGATGCGCTTTAGCCCTTCCCGGACAATTTCATTCCTGCCGATGATATTGACGTGAATGGGTTCGCTTAGCATAGGCCTCCTCCTATCGTACTTTTCGATAGTCGAATTCTTCTCGACCTTTTGGACGAGCGGACTACTTCTCATTAATAGGGGCGACCCTAAAATGGGGGTATATATTCAAATACGGAACAGAAAATATCATAGTTTAAAATATATGAAGATGTTAGCGGTACACATTGCCGCGTATCCAGAATGGGACAGGTTTCGGACAAGCAAAGTGGAAGATCGTTTTCCCTCGGGCTGGATGGCGGGTTCGTTCCGGATCGGAAATGGATAGTGCGGCCATCGGATTTAGAGGTGCGGGATTGCCCCTGATCTGCGCGGGAGTGCCCGCCCTCCGGCAGTCAATGTGTTGCTCAATTGTCTTAGTAGAATCCCGCAGTTCGAATCATCTTCAATCAAGCTAAAGTCGTCGGTGCGACCTGAACATTGCGCGAGGCAATGTTCGGCACTTGGATGGCGGCTTCATCGGAAGCCGCCATTCCTTTTCGTGCCGTGATCACCGCAAAGCGCCATCATGCGACGCGGAGCAAACGCTTTCGAAACTGACGGGAGGCGGACAGCTAAGGTGCGGGCCGGGAGGGCGCGGAATAGTCCCGGTGCAATGCGACCGTCGCTTGCGCGGATTCAGCCGGTCCATCGAGCGTGCCGGCGTTCGGATCGGCGATCAGACGCAGCCAGCGGTCGAGGATGGTGCGCTCGTCAAACAGTTGCGCGCGCTCGATCGCGTTGGCGCCCAACTGACGCCGCCTTGCTTCGGAGGACATGACGTCGCTCAGTGCGGCTGCCAGTTGCGCGGCGTCCCCCGCCGACACCAGCACACCGCTGACCCCCGGCTCGATCATGTCCGCCGGTCCGAAATCGCAATCGAACGCCACCACCGCCAGCCCCGCCTGCATTGCCTCCCCAACGACATTGGCGAAGCCTTCATAGCGGGAAGAGAGCACGAACACGCTGGCGGCGTTGATCCATTCGCCGTGCCGCTCGGTGTTGCCCGGGAGGAACACGCGATCCAGCAGCCCATGCTCCGCCGCCATCTCCTCCAATCGCGACCGTTCCGGCCCTTCGCCGAAAATGAGGAGATTCCAGTCGGGGAAGCGCTCGGCGATTCTGCCAAAGGCATCGATCAACAGATCGAACCCCTTCTGCTCGGTCAGACGGCCGACCGCCACCAGTTGCGGCGCGCCTTCTTGTCGCAAGCGGAATGGAAGCGACGGGATGGGGTTGGGGATGACTTTCACGCGCGACCTGTCCGCGATCGGCAACCGCTCCTTGCCGCGCTCGGTCAGCATCACGATTGCCGTCGCTTGCGGGTAGAGGCGGCGCAGCATTACCCGCCAGAGAGGATGCGACGGCTGAAGATCGGGGTTGTTGCGTTCAGAGACGATAACGGGTGTGCGCTTGCCGAGCGTGGCCAGTAACGTCAGCACATTGATCTTGGTGAGAAACGACACGACGGTGTCGAATGGCTTGCTCGCCAGCGCGCGCCGGAGCGCTAACAGCCTTCGAGTTCCCGTTATGAACGGCGTGATTCCGCGTCCCCCCGCGGGCAATGCCAGGCGAATAATCTCGACGCTCGGGTCGAGGCGATGAAAGATCGGGTCCCCGGGCGCGTCGAAGGTGATGACGGTAACTTTCCATCCGCGGGCAATTGCCGCACCGGCGATCCGGCTGATGACGCGTTCCGCTCCTCCCGCTCCAAGCGCCGACAGGACGAACGCCACATTCATGCGCGCAACCTCATGGAAGTCGGCTCGAACAGGTCTTCGACACGTTGTCGCGTCAGATCGCGCAATGAGCGGATCCGCGTGCCGGCGCGATGCTGTTCGCTTGGCGGCGTTCGGGAATGGACGGCACCGACACGGTCGATCTGCACCGTCGCCCAGCCAAGTGCGTTCGGCGCGAGGAAGTCCTTGGCGGGATTGTCCGCGACATAAACGAACCGGTTCGATCGTTCGCGATGTGCGGCCTCGACCGCTTCGAAGGCGCGCCGGTGAGGTTTCCAATATTCCGTGCCCCAATCATCCGTGTAGATGATCGGATCGAAAGCGTAGCGCGCGAGTCCCAACGCGGCGACCTTGCGCCGCTGGGCGATGCCGAAGCCGTCGCTGATCAGAGCAAGGTCGAAGCCGTGATCACTCGCGAGAAAGGCGCCGGCGTCGGGTGCGAGCCGGATGCGGGGGACATGGTCGCGATAGACGGCGATCATCGCCGCGATGGTCGCGGGATCGGCGGAAACGCCCAGTCCGGCGAGCGTCACGTCGAACAGCATCTTGCGGCGTCCCGCGTTCCAGAGCCGGATTGCCGCCGCACCAAATCCGTCCACGCCAAGCCGCCATTGCACCCACACATCGACGGATCGGATGCCGCTGCGCACATAGTCGCATTCGCGATAAAGTGTATCGTCGAGATCAAAGACGATCGTGGTGCTCATAGCGTGACGAAGATCGCGGCGTCGAACCGCAGCATCGCGACCCCTTCGGTCCAGCTGTCGGCGGCGGTGCGGGGAAGCCCCAACCGTTCTTCGATCAGCCATTGCGCGAAGCACGCGCCGGCATAATCGGCGAGGGGGTAGCCGCCGCCGAAGCGCGCATTGATCTCGAACACCTTTGCCGAGCCATCCGCTCCGATGATCGCCTGATAACAGAGCGCGCCGCGGGGTCCGGGCAGGCAGACGGCCATCCGTTCGGCGATCTTGATCAACTGCTCGGGCCGTCCGGTCACGCCTTTCTCGACTTCGCCGGCGCGCACCTGAATCCGGCGATGCGGCACGACCGAACGCAGATCGCCCGTATCGTCGAAGTAGAGGTTTACCGTCCACTCCTCTCCCTCGAGCAGCTCCTGAACGACCATCGGCTCGGTTTCGGCGCCGGTCAGTTCGTCGAGACTGTCGACACGGGTGATCGCGCGCCCGGCGCTGCCGTGTCGGGGTTTGACGATCGCCGGGCCGCCCCAGTTTCGCGGATTCGCCGTTGCCAGGTCGATCGTCCGCGGAACCGGGATTCCGTGAGCGCCGAGAAAATTGGCGGTTTGGAGCTTGTCGCGGCAGATTTCGATCACCGGAAGCGCGCTGACGGCGACCGTCGTGCCGGACGCCGCGAACCGCTCGCGCGCTTCGGCAAGCGGCGACAATTCGGGGTCGATCGTTGGCACGGCGAGTCCGACATTGTGCTCGCGGCAGATCGCCTCGATCGCCGGGATATAGTCCGGATCGCTCGCGCAGGGGACCTTTACCGACAGGTCGGCGAGGCGGCACGCGGCGCTCCATTCAGGCTGTATGTCGCAGGCGATAATCCGCAGATCGATGTGCAGATGGGCGGCGGCGCGCCGGAATGCGCGCAACAGGCCGACGCGCCGGCCAGCCGAACACAGCAGCATCGTCAGCTGATGGTCGCTGCCGGTTGCCGGCGGAACCTCAAGCACATGATCTCCGACGAGCTGGTGCATCACATGACCTCCCGGATCAGCAGGAATGCCTCCGCCGCCCGCCGGTGAACCGTGGCGCCGCGCAGCGTGGCGAGCGCACGCAGCGCTTCGTGCGAACGCTCATTCGGAAAAGCGCGGCACTGCGATCGATAGCAGGCGAAGGCGTCGAGCTTACGCTCGAGCGTTTCATCGATGTCGATGAAGACAGTCGGCGCGAAGCAAGGCTCGACATAGGGCGCCGACCAGTTCGTCTCCGACAGCGTCTCATAGGCGTAGAGCCTGACGGGATAGGTCCAGTCGCGCGGCCGCGCGGCGACGAGGACCGAACGAAAGATCAACTGATGATCGAGATGGATGTCGCCGACGAAGGGCAGGAATACGGTATCCGGCTTCACCGTTTCGAAAAGTGCTTCCATCGTCGCGTTGAGCTCAGCGTGGGGGATGCGATCGAGTTCCGCGGCGGGGTGATCGAGATGATGAGTCCGCGCGATGCCGAGCAGCGCATGCGCGGCTGCTGCCTCTCGCCGGACGCGTTCGACGTCCTGCTCGCGGTAGCGCGGCGGGGCGCCGCGCGTGGCGATCGCGACATGGACGTCGTGACCCGCCGCGGTGAGGCGCGCGATCGTGCCGCCGCATCCGAGAATTTCGTCATCGGGGTGCGGTGCGACGACCAGTACGGTCCCCATATTTCCCAGCGGGTCGGTCATGATCCGGTTCCGAGCACGCTGTGAAGGGCGGGGGCACGGGAAGTGGTTTCGTACTCGAGCACATGGATCGCGCGTCCGTCGCCGCACCGCACGGCGAAACCCTCATCGTCGCGCAGGACCACCTGACCGGGGCTCGCATGTTGACGTTCGGCGCAGGCGCAGACGCGTGCGGACCAGATTGTGATGCGGTCTCCGCCGGCATCGGTGAAGGCGCCGGGATAGGGGCGGCCGACCGCGCGCACCAGCCGTTCGACCTGTTCCGCGGAGTCGCGCCAGTCGATCCGTCCGTCGCTCGGGCGGCGGCGCGTTGCCCAGGTCGCGACGGCCTCGTCCTGCGGGTCTCCGGAAACCGGGCCGCGTTCCAGTCCCGGAAGCAGCTCACGCAGCATCGCATCCAGAGCGTGCATGTGCTTGGCGTAAAGCGATCCGGCGGTCTCGCCCGGCGCGACGTGGAAGAAGCGCTGGGCCAGCAGAGGGCCGCTGTCGACGCCATCGTCTATCCAGAAGAGACTAGAGGCTGTGATCTTCTCGTCGAGCAGGATCGTCCACGGGATCACCGCGCGGCCGCGCAGACGGGGCAGGGGGGCGGGGTGGTAACCGACCACGCGTCCCGCCGCGGCGGTACGGAATTCAGGGCCGCAAATCTGCGACCAGCCGATGACAAAGACGATGTCGGCGGCGATCGCGCGCAGTTGCTCAAGAAAGGCAGGCGCGTTGCACTGCGCGACCGGAAGGAACAAAGCACCATGGCGCGCGGCAACCGGCTCGAGGTCGACGAAATCGGAATGCCGCGCGGCGAACTCGGGCGGCAGCGTGGCGATCGCCGCAAGTTCCCAGCCCGGCGTATCGGCGATCGCGTCGGCGGCGACGCGCGTGCCTTCAACCGCGCCGATCAGCAGTGCGCGCATAGGCCCTCCCGATATTGCTCTGGCTGATGCGCTCGCCCTTGGTGAGCATGGTGAAGGTGCGCAGGATGATCTTGCCGTCGCGCGTGAGCGAGCGGTTGTCGATGTACCAGAGGTCGAGCGCGAGCTTGTCGGAATCGCTCAGCAAGGCGTTGCCGTTGACCTGCGCCCAGCCCGTCAGCCCCGGCCGTACCTGTCCCCGCCGAACCCCGGCCATCCCCATCGCGCTCACCGTTTCGGGAAGCAGCGGTCGTGGCCCGACGAAGCTCATCTCGCCCCGCGCGATGTTCCACAGCTCGGGCAACTCGTCGAGCCGGGTGCGCCGCAGCAGTCTGCCGAAGCGGGTGAGGCGCAATTCATCGGCGAGCGGTTGCCGGCCGATTGCGCCCGGTTCGTTCATCGAACGGAATTTG
>Ga0247823_10000667_pt1 | contig 28855 bp, 20 predicted proteins | sample 13C_PalmiticAcid_2_FD_192426 | JGI IMG/M metagenome (GOLD analysis project Ga0247823, IMG submission 192426) | Soil microbial communities from agricultural site in Penn Yan, New York, United States - 13C_PalmiticAcid_Day30 | ecosystem: Environmental > Terrestrial > Soil > Agricultural land...
TCGTTCTTGCCCCCGGCCTCTACATCGTCGCGACGCCGATCGGCAATCTCGGCGACCTTTCCCCGCGTGCGGCTGAAATACTCCTGAACGCCGATATTGTTGCAGTCGAAGACTCGCGTGTGACGGCGGGCCTGTTCCGCCACCTCGGCGCCAAGCGGCCGATGACCCCCTATCACGATCATAATGCCGAAGCCGTCCGTCCCGGCCTGGTCGCACGGATGGCCTCCGAAGCGGTCGCCCTCGTCTCGGACGCGGGCACGCCGTTGATCTCCGATCCGGGCTTCAAGCTGGTGCGCGACGCCCGTGCCGCGGGCCATGCCGTGACGACGATTCCCGGCCCCTGCGCCGGAATCGCCGCGCTGACGCTGGCCGGGCTGCCGACCGACCGCTTCCTGTTCATGGGCTTCCTGCCCTCCAAGCAACAGGCGCGCGCCGAGACGATCGTCGAAGTCGCGGCGATCCGCGCCACGCTGGTCTTCTACGAATCCGGCCCGCGCCTGTCGGCTGCGCTCACCGCGCTTGCGGAAGGGCTGGGCGACCGCGAGGCGGCGGTGGCGCGCGAGATCACCAAGAAGTTCGAGGAATGCGTCACCGGCAGCCTCACCGAACTCGCCGCCCGCTATGCCGATTCGCCGCCCAAGGGCGAGATCGTCATCGTCGTCGCCCCGCCCGGCGAAGCGCCGCCCGCCAGTGCCGAGGATGCCGACGCCGCGCTCGCCGAAGCGCTGACAAGGCTTCCGGTATCCAAGGCCGCGGGCGAGGTGGCCAAGCGCTTCGGCCTCGAGCGCAAGGCGCTTTATGCCCGCGCGATGGAATTGAAGGGATGAGAGATCGCCGCGCCGCCGAACGTTCGGGGCGCGAGGGCGAGACGCGCGCGGCCTGGTATTTGCGGCTGCGCGGCTGGCGCATCCTCGACCGCCGTGTCCGCACCCCGGCGGGGGAGGTCGATCTGGTGGCGAAGCGCGGCAAGCTCGTCGCCTTCGTCGAGGTCAAGGCGCGAAAGACGGAGGCCGAACTGGACTTCGCGATCGACGAACGTCGTCTCGCACGGGTCGCAGCGGCGGCCGAATATCTGATGCCGCGCTATGCCACGAATGGCGAGGATATCCGCGTCGACGTCCTCCTGCTCGCCCCCGGCGTGCGCCCGCGCTACATCGAGAATGCCTGGATCGGGTGACAAGTCGCCCGCGCATCCCTAACTGCCAGCGAAATATATGGAGGAACGCTTGGCTCTCACCGTCGCCGTCCAGATGGACCCGCTCGATGCGATCAACATCGCGGGCGATTCGACCTTCGCGCTGATGCTATCGGCGCAGGCGCGCGGGCACCGGCTGTTCCACTATTCGCCCGAAGCACTCAACTATGCCGATGGCCGGGTGTGGACCACCGCGCATCCGGTGACGGTGCAGCGCGTCGCGGGCAATCATTTCAGCTTCGGCGATGCGGTGAAGCTCGACCTCGGCGACGAGGCGGATGTCGTCCTGATGCGCCAGGATCCCCCATTCGACCTCGGCTATATCACCGCGACCCATTTGCTCGAGCGGATCGCGCACAAGACCCTTGTGGTCAACGATCCGGCCAGCGTGCGCAACGCGCCGGAAAAGGTCTGGGTGCTCGATTTCGCGCAATTCATGCCGCCGACCTTGGTGACGCGCAGCCTCGACGAGGCGAAGGCGTTCCTCGCGCAGCACGGTGCGATCGTGGTCAAGCCGCTGCACGGCAATGGCGGCAAGGCGATCTTCAAGATCGATGCCGACGGCGCCAACCTCTCGTCGCTGATCGAGGTGTTCAACACCGCTTATCGCGAGCCGCACATGATCCAAGCCTTCCTTCCCGACGTGGCGAAGGGCGACAAGCGCATCGTGCTGGTCGACGGCGAGGTCGCGGGCGCGGTCAATCGCGTGCCGGGGGAGGGCGAGATCCGCTCCAACCTTGCGGTCGGCGGCAAGGCGGCGAAGACCGAACTGACGCCGAAGGAGCAGGAGATCTGCGCCGCGCTCGGGCCGGAACTCAAGAAGCGCGGGCTGATCTTCGTCGGCATCGACGTGATCGGCGGCGAATGGCTGACCGAGATCAACGTGACCAGCCCTACTGGCATCGTCGCCATCGATAAATTCAACGGCACCGATACCGCCGGCATGATCTGGGACGCGATCGAAGCGCGGGTGGCCGGACGTAGCTGATCTTTTCGGCGATTCGCGGGTTCATCCAAGTCAGTGACCGAGTTCATCCTCAACCTGATCGCGTGGGGCGGCTATATCGGGATTTTCATCCTGATGACGATCGAGAACGTGTTCCCGCCGATCCCGTCGGAGGTGATCATGGGCTTTGGCGGCATGGCGGTGGCGCGTGGCGACATGGCCATGACCCCGCTGCTGATCTGGGCGACGATCGGCACCACTTTCGGCAATCTGTTCTGGTACGGGGTCGGGCGCTGGATCGGGGTCGAGCGGCTCAAACCCTTTGTCGAGCGCTATGGCCGCTGGCTGACCCTGCGCTGGGAGGATGTCGAGGGGTTGAACCGCTTCTTCGGCAGGCACGGCCTGTGGGTCGTGTTCGTGTTCCGCTTCCTGCCTACCTTCCGCACGATGATCTCGTTGCCCGCGGGGATGGCGAAGATGGGGCTTCCGCGCTTCCTGCTGGCGACCTTTGCCGGCAGCGCGATCTGGAACGCAGTCCTCGCCTATGCGGGCCTGCTGCTGGGGTCGCAGTTCACGCAGCTCCAAGACTATGTCGGTCCGGTCGCGATCGGCACGTCGGTGGTGGCGCTGATCTATTATCTCTGGCGCGTCGTCACCTGGAAAGAACGGCCCTAGCCCTTGAAACTGTCCTTGGCGGCGCGCCGCTCGGCCAGTTGCGCGGCGCTCTCCGCGCGCATGAACGGGTTGGTCGCGCGCTCGAGCGCGATGGTCGTAGGCACCGTCGCCAGCCCTTGCGCACGCATCGCATCCACCTGCGCCATCCGCTCGGCAAGCACCGCATTGTCCGGCTCCGCGACCAGCGCGTAGCGGCCGTTCGACTGGGTATATTCGTGCGCGCAATAGACGCTGGTCTCACCCGGAAGCGCCGCCAACCGCTGCATGTTCGTGAACATCTGCTCCGCCGTCCCTTCGAACAGCCGCCCGCAGCCCATCGCAAACAGCGTGTCGCCGACAAAGACGGTGGCGTCCTCGGGCAGGTAATAGGCGATATGCCCGGCGGTATGCGCGGGCACTTCCAGCACGCTCGCAAGATGATCGCCCAGCGTCACCACATCGCCCTCCGCGACCAGCCGGTCGGCGGTCGGGATCTTCGCGGCCTCGGCGGCGGGGGCGATCACGGTGCAGCCGGTCGCTTCCTTGATCGCCGCATTGCCGCCGGTGTGGTCGGGGTGCCAATGGGTGTTCCAGATCGCATCGATCGTCCATCCGCGCGCCCGCGCGGCTTCGAGCACCGGCTCGGCCTGCGCCGGATCGACGACGATCGTCTGGCCCGAGGCATCGTCATGCGCGAGCCAGATGTAATTGTCGCTGAGCGCGGGGATTCGGACGACCTCGATCATGGCCTCTCTCCTAGCAGGTCGAAGGTCTCGCGCGCCAACCGTTCGGTCAGCGCCTGTGCGCCTTCGGGCAGCTGGTTGGGCAATGGGCGGCCCAGCGCTGCCGCCTGTCCGGCCCACATCGGCGAATAGTCGCCGCGCCCATCGGCCTCGGCAACGCGACGAAGCTCAGTCAGCGCGGCGGAGGCATAGGGAAAGCGCGGCGCGGCGGGATGCACCGGGCCGATCGCTTCGATCAGCCTGTTGCGCACCCCGCGCGCAAGGCCGCCGGAGAACAGGTTGGTGACGACCGTTTCCTCACCCAGCGCTGCGCGATGCGCCGCCGAGATCGTTGCTTCGGCAGTGTGAAGATAGGCGGTGCCAAGCTGAACCGCCGCGGCCCCCAGCATCAGCGCAGCGGCGATGCCCGCGGCATCCCCAATCCCGCCAGCGGCGATCACCGGTTCCAGCGTAAGATCGGTCTCGCAGAACACTGCGCGGGTCAGCGCCATCGTTCCTTCGGGCCGATGGCCATTCAGGAAATGACCCGCATGCCCGCCCGCCTCGAAGCCTTGCGCAATGATCATGTCGACGCGTCCGGCAAGCCACAGAGCTTCCGCAACGGTGGTTGCATTGCCGATAGTCACGGCGCCGGCCCGCCGGATCCGTTCCAGCAACGATTGCTCCGGCAGCCCGAAATGGAAGCTCACAAGTTCGGGCCGCACCTCCTCGACGACGCGACACATCGCATCGTCGAACGGCGCGCGCAGCGGCGGCGGTGTCTCCGGCGGTGCGACCCCCTCCTCTTGGTAAAAGGGAGTCAGCACCTCGCGCCAGATTGTCTCGTCCGGCGCTTCACCCAGCGTATGGCAGAAGAAATTGAGGTTGAGCGGCCCTTCGGCTTGCGCGCGCACCTCGGCCACCTGTGCCCGGACCTGATCCGGCGTCAGCATCGCACAGGGCAGCGATCCCACCGCGCCGCCACGGATCGCCGCCGCCGCCAGCGCAACCCCGCCAGCACCGGCCATCGGTGCCTGCACGATCGGAACCCGCGCGCCGGTCAGCCGGAGGAACTCGCTAACGGGCCATTCCGTCATGATCCCTCCGGCCATCCAGGCTTACCAGCTGCCGGTGTTGGGCATCGACGCCCAGGGCTCGGCGGGCTCGAGATAGCCGTCCTGCAGCAACTCGACCGAGATGCCGTCGGGGGTACGAACGAACGCCATATGGCCGTCGCGCGGCGGGCGGTTGATCGTGATCCCCGCGTCCATCATCCGCTGGCAGGTCTCGTAGATATTGCCCACGCGATAGGCGAGGTGCCCGAAGTTGCGGCCGCCGGTATAGGTTTCCGCCGCGCTGCCGTCCTCGGCCGGCCAGTTATAGGTCAGCTCGACCTCGGCATGGGCGCGCTCGCCATTCGCCTCGATATCCTCGGGCGCGGCGAGGAAGATCAGCGTGAAGCGGCCCTGCTCGCTTTCCATGCGCCGGACCTCCTTCAGCCCCATCAGCTCAAAGAAGCGAATGGTGGCGTCGGGATCGGCGACGCGGATCATCGTGTGGAGATATTTCATGGGACCCTCTTGTCGATTTGGTCCCCAGATAGGTCGCGCGCTGCGAGAGTCTATTGCGGGGCGTCGAATTGTTTGAGCGCGGCGCTTGCGGCGATGCCCTGTTCGGTGCCCGGGGCGATTTGCGCGGTGCGTTCCCATGCGGCTCTTGCCGCGGCCTCGTCGCCGGCCAGCGCGGCGATATTGCCAGCTTCAAGCTGAACCGAAGCATCGTCGGCGGCCCGCGCCATCGCTTCCTTGATGTGCCGCTGGGCGAGCGGAAGGTCGCCGGTGCGCCGCGCGAGGGTGGCGGAGAGCAGCCACGCCATCGGGTCGTCGGCGGCCTTGAGAACGGCTTGGTCGAGATCGGCGCGCGCGCCGCCCAGGTCTCCAGAGGCAACCAGCACGCGGGCCCGGTCCAGATGGGCCTCGCCGAGTTCGAGACCGGCCAGATTTCCGGTGGCCAGCGCGGCATCGAGTGCGGCGCGCGCCTTGGCCGGATTGGCGGCGGCGAGCCAGGCATTGCCCGCCTGCGCCCAATATTTCGATGCACGGACGTCGCGCGCGACCTCGGCCTCGCGCGCTGCATTCTCGAACGCCCCGCTCGCGCTGATCCAGCGGCGCTGCGCGGCATAGGCCATACCGAGGCACTGGTGAGCGAGGAAGCCGCCGTCGGCGAGCTTCCAGCTTTCGGCGACCGTGACGCCGCGCGCCGGATCGCCGACCGCAAGTTCGACGCAATCCTCCCAGCGCTGCTGAGCGGGTGCGGGTGGACCGGTGACGGGCACCGGCGGCGTGGCGATCTGGGCGAGCAGGAACAGCATCATTGCGGTGTATCGAGATCCGCGCCCGACAGGTCTTCAAGCACGCGCAGGATCAGGGCGATATCCTGCGGACGCGACAAGCGATGATCGCCGTCCTTGACCAATAATGTCTGCACGTCGTCTGAACGCAGCAGGCCGGCGAGCTTGAGGCTGTTCTCCCACGGCACGTCGGGATCGCGCTGGCCATGGATCAGGCAGGCCGGTGTCGAAAGCGCGATCGGGCCGTCCAGCAGCCGGTTGGCCTCGCCCGATTCCCAGAAGCCGCGGGTCGTGACGGTCGGTTCGGGGGAGTAGATGGAATGTTCCTCCAATCTTCCTTCGCTCCGCAGGATCGCCTTTTGCTCGGACGTGAAGCCCCAGTCGGTGAAATCGGGCGCCGCAGCGATCCCGATCATGGCCGCGACCCGCTCGGGCCGGGCGAGCGCCACGAGCAGCATGATCCATCCGCCCATCGACGATCCGACAAGGACGACCGGCCCGGTGGTCATCGCGTCGATCACCGCCAGCGCGTCGTCGCGCCAGCTTGCCAGCGTCTGGTCCGCGAACGCGCCGCCGCTCTCGCCGCAGCCGGCATAGTCGAAGCGCAGGCATTCCCGTCCGGTCGCCCGCGCCCATACCTCGATCGCCACTGCCTTGCTCCCGCTCATGTCGGAGGCATAGCCGGGCAAGAAGACGATGGCCGGACCCGTGCCGGGCGTGTGGCGATAGGCGAGGGCGGTGCCGTTGCGGTCGATGCTGGTCATTGCGCGGGCATAGGCGCGAACCGGGTTCGATTGAACCCGCACGAATGAACGATGACGCGCCGAATCCCGCGCGATAGGGTTGCGGCATGGACGAACGCCCGCTGCCCTTGTTGTTCGCCGAACATCTCGCGCGCGACCGCCGCCGTTCAGCGCACACGGTCCGTGCCTATGAGGCGACGGCGGTGCGGTTGGTCGCTTTTCTGGGGGGGCACTGGGGTGAGGCGGCGACGCGCACGGCGCTGGGGCGGACGAGTGCCGCCGACTTGCGCGCCTATCTCGCGTATCGTCGTGGCGAAGGCCTGTCGAACGCCTCGGCCGCGCGCGAGCTCTCGGCGGTGCGCGCCTTTCTCAAATTCGCCGGGGGCGAGGGCGGCGCCGACCTGCCGCGGCTGCGCGGCCCGCGCGTCAAGAAGGGCATCCCGCGCCCGATCGCCCCGGACGAGGCGGTGGCGCTGGCCGAGGAAGTGGCCGACGATGCGCGCGAGCCCTGGATCGCCGCGCGCGATCTCGCGGTGCTCCTGCTCCTGTACGGGGCCGGACTCCGCATCGGTGAGGCGATGGGGCTGACCGGCGCGGTGCTGCCGCTGGGTGAAGCGATGCGCGTGACCGGCAAGCGGGGCAAGACGCGGATCGTGCCGCTGCTGCCGCAGGTGCGCGATGCGATCGAGGATTATGTGCGGCGATCTCCCTACGGCACCGCACCCGGAGAGGCGTTGTTCCGCGGCGCGCGCGGCGGGCCGCTCTCGCCCGCGATCATCCGCCGCTCGGTTCGTGCCGCGCGGGGGCGGCTGGGGCTGCCTCCGCGCACGACGCCGCATGCGCTGCGCCACAGCTTCGCTACCCATCTTCTCGGGCGTGGTGCCGATCTTCGCGCCTTGCAGGAGCTGCTCGGCCATGCGAGTCTCAGCTCGACGCAGATCTACACCGCGGTCGATGCGGCGCATCTGCTCGACGTCTATCGCAACGCCCATCCCCGGGCGTGATGATCGTCCGGCGAGGGAACCTTCACGGCGCCTTGGCCATTGCGTTTGTTCGGTTTGTAACAGGAGGCCTTGAATGATTCGATATGGCTGCGCGATTGCCGCGCTGGCGTTTGCGACCACCGCGTGCGGCGGTGTGACCACCCCGCCCGCGAACACCGGCGAGCCTGTCAACACCGTGCTGCCGGTGGAGAATGAGGCGCTTCCGATCGAGAACGGTGCCGAGACCGCCGAAACCGCGACCGCGACGCTCCAGAAGGCCGACGGCACCGCGGCGGGAAGCGCGATCGCGAGCGTAACGCCGGAGGGGCTGAGCATTTCCGTCTCGGTCACGGGGATTACGCCGGGCCAGCACGGCGTTCACGTGCACATGACCGGCAAGTGCGAAGGCCCGGCCTTCGCCAGCGCCGGGGGCCATTGGAACCCGGGCAACACCAAGCACGGCCTGGAAGCGCCCGATGGCGCGCATGCGGGCGACATGCCCAACCTGGCCGTCGCCGACGACGGTACCGGCACGCTGACCTTCGTGCTCAAGTCGGGGACGCTGGCGGGGCTGCTGGACGCCGACGGTTCGGCGTTCGTGGTACATGCCGGGCCGGACGACCAGAAGACCGATCCCTCGGGCAACAGCGGCGACCGCGTCGCCTGCGGCGTGTTCGCGGCGAGCTGAATCGATGCGTTACGGGCCGGTCAGCGGGTAGCGCGCGACCGGCTCGTAGCGCGCGCCGCCATGGCCCAGGCGGCTCTCGTAGAGAATCATCGCGTCGATCTCGAACGGCTCGCTCGTTAACGCCGCGTGTTCGGCGAGCCAGCGGTCGATCGGTCCCGCCGAACCCGACATGCGCGCCAGCGTGACGTGCGGAAGATAGGCGCGCCGCTCGGGTTCCAGCCCGGCACGAACGATCGCCTGATCGACTTTGCGATGAAGCGCCGCCAGCGGTTCGCGCGGCGCAACGCCTGCCCATAGCGCGTTGGGCTTGCCCCGGCTGTCGTCGAACATGCCGCAGCCGGCCAGCCGCACTTCGATCGGCGCATGGCGCACCGAACCCAGCGTCGCGGCGACATCCTCGGCCGCGTGGGTCTCCACTTCTCCGATGAAACGCAGCGTCAGATGGAGCTGTTCGTCATCCTGCCAGCGTGCGCCCGGCACGCCGCTCATCAGGCTAAGCAGATGCTCCCGAATCGCCCGAGAGGGGCGCAATGCAACGAACAGGCGGTGCATGGCCGGCCTCTTAACCGTTTATGTCGGGTGAGGCGATGCCGGTTTTCCTTGAAAACAAGGTGCCAAATCATGATATTCGGTCACATCCGGCGAGATGCGCCGGGCAAAGGAGTTTGAGATGGCTAACTGGTCTGACCCCCAAACGACCGCCGCGCCGTACGCGACGGCCGCAGGTACGCGGGATGCCGCGTACGATGCGGGGCTGCGGTCCTACATGCTTTCGGTCTACAACTACATGGCGTCGGGTGTCCTGCTCAGCGGCGTCGTCGCCCTGCTGTTCGCATGGGGCGGCGATACGTCGGCCGCGGCCTCGGTGTTCTACAATGGCGGCCCGCTCGCCTGGGTGATCATCCTCTCGCCGCTCGCCATCGTGTTCGCGATGAGCTTCGGCCAGAACAAGATGTCCACGGGTACGCTGCAGGTGCTGTTCTGGAGCTTCGCGGTCCTGATGGGTCTGTCGCTCTCGACCTTGCTGCTGCGCTATACCGGCGCGTCGGTCGCACAGGCGTTCTTCGCCACCGCGGCGGGCTTCACCGGTCTCAGCCTCTACGGCTACACCACGAAGCGCGATCTGTCGGGCATGGGCAGCTTCCTGATCGTCGGCCTGATCGGCCTGATCGTGGCGAGCATCATCAACATCTTCACCCAGTCGAGCACGCTGTCGCTGATCATCAGCTACGCCGGCGTGCTGATCTTCGCGGGCCTCACCGCCTATGACACGCAGCGTATCAAGAGCATGTACGCCTATGTCGCGGGCACCGACATGGTCGGCAAGGTCGTGATCATGAGCGCGCTGTCGCTCTACCTCGACTTCATCAACATGTTCCAGTTCCTGCTGAGCATCATCGGCAACCGCGACTGATCGCACAGAACTGAACGACGAAGAGGCCCGGCCAGCAATGGTCGGGCCTTTTTCGTTGCGGCCCCGCAAAGGAACCACGGCTTTGGCCCGCGCGTTTTTGATGCCGACACACGGGAGTTGGATCATGAACGATGCTGCGGACAGGAAGACTGTGAAGCCGGGTGACGCAGGCACCGATGCCTCGATCGAGGAGCGGCTGGAGAAGAATCCGGAGAGCAAGCAGGCGCGTCTCGACCGTGCGCTCGACGAATCGATGGATGCTTCCGACCCGCCGGCGACGACGCAGCCGGTCCATTCGCACGAACCGCTGCCGTCGTCGGGCTATGATGCGGAGAAGGAGCGCAAACTCGCGGAGGCGCGCCGCGAGCATGGGGAATCCGAATAAGGCTTAGCGTTTGAGCAGGTCGAGTGCCGCGGCGGTCATTGCTTCCGCCGCGGTGCCGATCACCTTTTCCGCGTCGGGTGCCCATTTCGAGCTGTGGAGCGAGGGCAGTCCCTTGCCGCCATTCGCTTTCGCCGCATCCCATTTGTCCTGCGGCACGCCGCCAACCCAATAGATCACGCTTTGGATCGACGCGTCGGCGATATGGTAGCGGCCGAAATCCTCGCCCGCCATGGTCGGTGCGATATCGGTGACGCGATCCTTGCCGAAGCGCGCGGTGAACAGCGTCTTGAGCTGGCTCGCGAACGGGTCGGTGCTCACCGTCGGCGGTGTGTAGGAATCGCGCACCGTGACGATCGGCATCCGGTCCTCGGGAACGCCCGCCGCGATCGCCTCGCCCTTGGTGATGCGCGCGATGCCGTCGAGCAGCTGTTTGCGCACCTCGGGGGTGTAGGCGCGCACGGTCAGCAGCAGCAATGCCTGCTCCGGGATGATGTTGTGACGCGTGCCGCCCTGGAAACTGCCGACGGTGACGACAGCGGAATCGAGCGGATCGACCTCGCGGCTGACCAGCGTCTGCAGCGCCGACACGATCCGCGCGCCCAGCACGATCGGATCCTTGGTGGTCGCGGGATAGGCGCCGTGGCCGCCAATACCCTTGACCACGATGTCGACCGAATCGACGCTGGCAAAGGTCGGGCCGGACCGGATGCCGATCGTGCCCGCGGGCAGCGCCGCGCTGTTGTGGAAAGCGACGGCGTGGCTGGGCTTGCCGAACCGCGCGTACAGTCCGTCGTTGAGCATCGCGATCGCGCCCGCGCTGTTCTCCTCGGCCGGCTGGGCGACCATGACCAGCGTGCCCTTCCACTTGTCCTTCATCGCCGCGAGGTTGCGCAGCGTGCCGACCCAGGCGGTCATGTGCGTGTCGTGGGCACAGGCGTGCATCACACCGGTATCGATCCCCTCGGGGGTCTTGCCGCGGACCGTGGACGCAAAGGGCAGCCCGGTCTCCTCGGTCACCGGCAGTCCGTCCATGTCGGCGCGGATCAGGATCGTCGGCCCGTCGCCATTCTTGAGCACCGCCACCACGCCGGTCCCGCCGACCTTCTCGGTCACGGTATAGCCGGCCTTGCGCGCTTCGGCCGCCATGCGCGCGGCAGTCTTCACCTCATGCTGGCTGAGCTCGGGCGCGGCGTGCAGCTCCTTGTAGAGCGTCATCAGCGACGGCATTTCCTTCGCGGTCGCATCGCTGACAGGGTCGGCGGCGGCGGGAAGGGCGAAAGCGAGGCTGCTCGCGGCGGCGATGAGGAGATGCTTCATGCTGTTCACCCTAAGGAGCCCGGCAGGCGGCGCAATGTCCAATCGCGGGTAGGCGGGGCCTTCAGGCGGGGACCAGCTCGATCACGTCGAGCTGCGATTCGAACGCCGGCCATGGCAGCACCAGCCGCCAGCGCGTGGCGCCGACCCGCTCGATATAGCCCGCCATGTCGCGCTTCCTGTCCTGGCCATAGGCAAGCGGGATCGTCTCGTCCCCCAGTTCGAGCGCGCCAAGGAAGATCGCGCGCGTATCGCTTTCCGCATAGATCGTGCCCATCGGGCGCTGCACCCCGTCGAGCTTGGCAAAGGTTTGCAACTCGCCCTCGCTCCCCACCCGGCAGCTGGACCAGGGATAGGCAGCGAAATCGCGCATCTCGGCGCGCTGGCCGCCAAGCTTGAAGGTCCTGCACTTGTAATCGCCCGCAGGTGGCATCGCGCGGCCCAGCGCCTGATCCGGCTCGAACAGCGGACCTTGCTCGGCGATCGCCGCCGCATCGCTCTTGCTCGCCTTGGGCAATGCCTCGACCCACGCCTTGCGCCAGTTGCGCAGCCGTTCGCGATCCTGATCGGTCGTGATCATTCGCCACCGCGTCTCAGGTGCTTCCTGGACGAGCTGGAGCTTGCCGTCCCGCGTGCAGGCGGCAAGGGAAAGGGCGATCAGGGCAGCGGCAGCGATACGCATCTCAGGCTGCCGTCCAGCCGCCGTCCATCGCGTAGTTCGCGCCGGTGATCGCGCTCGCTTCATCGCGACAGAGGAAGACCAGCAGCGCGGCAACCTGTTCGGGCTGGACGAACTGCTTGGTCGGCTGCGCAGCGAGGAGGACGTCGTTCATCACTTGCTCGCGCGTCATTCCGCGCGCCTTCATCGTGTCGGGGATCTGGTTCTCGACCAGCGGCGTCCAGACATAGCCGGGCGAGATGCAATTGACCGTCACCCCGTCGGTCGCGGTTTCCAGCGCGATCGTCTTGGTCAGGCCGGCAATCCCGTGCTTGGCCGCGACATAGGCGGACTTGTTGGGGCTCGCGACCAGGCTGTGGGCGGAGGCGGTGTTGATGATCCGGCCCCATCTCGCCGCCTTCATGTGCGGCACGGCGGCGCGCATCATGTGCCACGCGGCGGACAGGTTGATCGCGATAATCGCGTCCCATTTTTCGGGCGGGAAATCCTCGATCGCCGCGACGTGCTGAATGCCGGCATTGTTGACGATGATGTCCGGCCCGCCCAGCTCGGCATGGCAGCGCTCGACCATCGCATGGATCGCATCGGGCTTGGACATGTCGGCACCGTCGTACAGCGCCCTGGCGCCGCTCAGCGTCTCGAGCCCGGCGCGTTCGGTCTCGATCGCGGCGGCATCGCCGAAACCGTTGATCATCACGCTTGCGCCCTCGGCGGCCAGCGCCTTGGCGATGGCAAGGCCGATGCCCGAGGTCGAGCCGGTGACGATGGCGGATTTGCCGGAAAGGAACATGTCGACTCCTAGGTTCGCTTGGGCGTGAGATCAAAGGCCGCGTTGTGCCCGTCAATGATGTTGCTGGCGACGAGGCGCGCATTCGCCATCGTCTCCTTTACCGAGAGGCGGCCCGACTCCCAATGCTCGCGCATCGACCGGGCGGAGAATTCGAAATCGCGGCTGCCGCCTTCCCACGCATTGGCGCGGTAGATGAGGTGGACGAGGCTCACCGGCTTCTCGTCCGCCGCCGCGCGCAATGCCGCGACGTCGGGATCGTTGTGCATTTCGGACGGAAGCTTGGCCAGCACCTTGCGGATCGCCTCGCGCTCCTGTCGCAACCGCATCCGTTCGGCCGAAACCTGACGCGTGCGGCTGGAGAAGCGAATCTCCTTTTCGCGCGCCATCACATCGGTGATCGTGCGCGGCATCGTTGCCGATGCGGAGAAGAGGTCGACCTGAAACACCAGCATCGGCTCGCTCTGGTGGTCGAGGACGTGGGTCAGCGGAGTGTTCGAAACCAGTCCGCCGTCCCAATAATATTTGCCGTCGATCTCGACCGGCGGCAGTCCCGGCGGCAATGCGCCCGAGGCCATGATGTGGCGTGCGTCGATCCGTTCCTGCGTGGTGTCGAAATAGCGGAAATTGCCGCTCTCGATCTCGACCGCGCCGACCGACAGGCGGACCGGGCCGTTGTTGAGCAAATCCCAGTCCACCAGCGAATCGAGCGTCGCCGCCAGCGGCCCGCTGTCGTAAAAGCTCAGCGCGTCGCAGCTCCCGGGTGGCGAGAAGATCGGCGGGATCAGGTGTGGGCGGAAGAAGCCCGGCACGCCCTGCGCCAGCACCATCGCCGCCGACCATTCGTGCACCGCCTCGCGAATTTCGTCCTGCGGAAAGATCGGAAAGCTCGGCAGCGCGCTGGTCACCTTCTCCCAGAACGCGGCGAGCCTTTCGGCGCGGCGCTCGGGCGGGTTACCCGCGATGATCGCCGCATTGACCGCGCCGATCGAGATGCCGGCGACCCAATCGATTTCGATTTCCGCCTCGGCCAGTTCCTCGATCACGCCGGCCTGATAGCTGCCCAGCGCGCCACCGCCCTGAAGCACCAGCGCCACGCAATCGGGCAACGGGAGCGGGCGATCGCCTTTCGATCGGCGTCCGGCTCTGCTTGGTTCGGCATCGGCCATAGCGCAGGTCATGCCGCGCTGCAGCGTCGAGGGCAATCGCGCAGTTTGCAAATCGGCGTGCAACGTGCGGCAAGCTGGGGCATTGTCGTGTGCAGGAAACAACAGGGGTGCCCGCCATGCGGCTCGACGATCTCGATCCTAGCGAAAACGTCCGCGACCTCGGGCAGGGCGGCGGTGGTGGCGGCTTTGGCGGCGGCGGCAACATCCTGCTCGGGCTGCTGCCGATGCTGCTGGGCAGCCGGCTGGGCTGTGGCACGATCGCGCTGATCGGCATCGGCGTCGCGATCTTCATGGCGATCGGCGGCGGGGGCGGGCTGCTCACCGGTGGCGGTGTCGCGCCTGGCGGCACCGGTCAGCAACAACAGGTCGGCCAGAACAAGGCGTGCGATACGCCCGAGGAACTGCAGTCGTGCCGGATGCTGCGGAGCACCGAGCAGACCTGGAGCCAGCTGGTTCAGGGGTACCGGCCGCCGGTGTTGAGCTTCTATCAGGGCGGTGTGCAATCGGGCTGCGGTAACGCAACCTCCGCGGCTGGCCCCTTCTATTGCCCGGCGGATCAGGGGGTCTATCTCGACACCAGCTTCTTCAACGAGCTTGAGAACCGGTTCGGGGCGGCGGGCGATTTCGCGCGCTATTATGTGATCGCGCATGAAGTGGGCCATCACATCCAGAATATCACCGGCACGATGGAGAAGGTGCGCGCCGCGCAGGCGCGGATGAACCGTGCCCAGGGCAATGCGATGTCGGTGCGGGTCGAGCTTCAGGCCGATTGCTATGCCGGCGTCTGGGCTGCGCGCAACAAGGACCGGCTGGAGGCCGGCGACATCGAGGAAGGGATGCGCGCCGCCAACGCGATCGGCGACGACACGTTGCAGAAGCAGGCGCAGGGTACGGTCGTTCCCGAGAGCTTCACCCATGGCACCTCGGCGCAGCGCATGCAGTGGCTGCGGCGCGGGCTTGAGACCGGCGATCCGGCACAGTGCGACACGTTCAGCGGCGCGATTTGATGCGGGATCGATTGTCATGAGTGTCGCGTTCCGCCGCGAAAGCGACGAGGAGCATAAGGAACCGCGCTTCGAACTGCCGATCCCCGTTGGGCCCAACCGCGTGACCGCGCGCGGACGCGCGCTGATCGGCGCGCGCGTGGCCGAGCTGGAGGCGGCGGTTGCCGCCGCCGAAGACGACGACGCGCGCGAAACACTGCGCCGCGATCTACGCTATTGGCATACGCGCCAGACCACCGCCGAACTGGCGCCGGTGCCGGATGAGGCCATGGTGGCGATCGGGTCGCGCGTGCGCTTCCGCCTGAACGGCCGCGAACGCTGGATCGATATCGTCGGCGCCGACGAGGCCGATCCGGCTGCTGATCGCATCGCCTTTCAGGCGCCGCTCGCCGCAGCGCTCATTGGCGCGGAACCGGGGGAGCGGGTGGACTTCAACGGAAAGATCGAGGCGATCGAGGTGATTGCGACAGGGCCGATCCCCGAGGGCGATTAGCTTCCGAATGCGGCCCGTAAAAAGCACAACTGGCCCGTTGCATCGGCGCTGGAGTAAAGCTAGAGCGACCGCCTTCCGGCTATGCCGGGGTGGAGCGGGGCTGTAGCTCAGATGGGAGAGCGCTGCAATCGCACTGCAGAGGTCAGGGGTTCGATTCCCCTCAGCTCCACCATTATCGCCCGTAAGTATCTGAAATTTATAGAGAATTTCGGATAGGCCTACTCCTTCCCCACATTCTTCCCATCAGAAGAATATCGCTTCTACTGGGTCTGAATCGCAGGGAAACTCGCCGAGACTCAGCATCATCGCGTCCCCTGCGTTGCTATGGGCCTGCGCTACCCGCCTAGCCGCAAACTAGTGCCGGGGAAAACTGCATCGCGGTCTGACCGCTTCTAGGCGGCGGATCGAAAAGGCTGACATCCTGGATACGAGCGGCTGAATGGCCGGAACTGGGCCGTAAGCGGACTGGCTGCTTTCGCGAGGCGAACCCGAATAGCTGCTGTTCCTGGCATGGCCGAACTTGAAACACTTCGTATTCCGCCTAATCCTGCGCGCTCCTTGCAGTGCATGATGTCCTCAAATTTGGAACGGCCTGCGATGGGGTGCCTCCATCGAAATATATGGAGCCACCTCTTGGGCAGGGGGCCTAGCGCTGGACTAAAGGGTCACCCCCTCAGTTAACCTTTATAATAAGTATTAGGAATCAGACTCCGTTAACGATTTCCCGTGCATTTCGGATCCGCAACATTGATCGGGTTACGTAGGGGAATCGCCTGATGCGCAGCAGCGGCCGAGTTTTCGCCGTGAGGATTGGCTCTCGCGTTCAGAATTATCCCGCCGCTCAGCGCCGGTACCGCCCGCCGCCAGGCTGAGGCCGCACCTCCCTTCCTCAGTCAGCCGGCTCCCGCGCGGAGCATCTCCGGTCATCGGCCAAATCTATTCCTGGAGTATCTGTATGAACGCGTCGTCGGACAGCAAGAGCAACATCTCGCATTCCTCCGACGGCAAGCGCCGGCTGCTATCGGGCGCAGGCGGTGCCGCATTGGCATTGGCGCTGCTCCTCCCCTCCGCTGCCTGGGCACGCGACGACTATACCGCGGGCACCGAGTCCGAGCTGAGTCAGCGGATCCTAGACGCGAACGCGGACGGCGATCCAAGCTCGACGATCACGCTGACCGGCCACATCTTGCTCTCCGGATCGCTTCCGGCCAGCACCAAGCCGCTGATCATCAATACCGGGCCCTTTGCCGCCATCAACCTCGCCCTCACCGGCATCGTGACGGTGAACGGCACAGTCGGCGGCCATGACGATCTGGCGGGCGGTAATGGTCAGGCCGGTCTCAGTCTGGTCGCACTAGGTGGCGTTCTCACCACGGTCACCAACAATGCGACCGTCACCGGGGGCGACGGCAGCGGAGCAGGCGCCAACGGAATCGGTGCCGTTGTCCAGAACAACGGAAACCTGATCAACAATGGCTCGATCACCGGCGGAAGCTCCGGGGGACCGGGATCGCTGGCCGGCGCCCGCGGCATCCAAGTCAGCGGCAGTGCGACGGTGGTCAACAACGGCCTCATCCAGGGCGGCGTAGGCCACAGCGTAACCGGGGGCACAGGCGCGTATATCGGCGTCGGCGCCTCGGGCGTGCAGAGCTTCACCAACAATGCGTCGGGTATCGTCCGGGGCGGTCACGGCACCGGCGGTGCCCTGGGCGGCGTCGGCATCGAACTCAGGACGCTCAGCGTTCCGATCGTCAACCACGGCCTGATCGAGGGCGGCAACGGCGCGGCGGCGATCCAGGCATCGACCCTGCCCGTCAACATCGTCAACAGCGGCATCATCCGAGCAGGCGTCGGCGGCACCGTGGCGATGAACTTCAGCCAGGCGCAGATCGTCCTGCTCGACCTGCAGGCGGGATCAAGCATCACCGGCCTGGTGATCGCCAATGCGGCGGCTCCCTTCGCCCAGACGCTGCAGCTTGGCGGGGCTGTCGACGCCAGCTTCGACATGTCGAACGTCGGCACGGCGGCGCAATACCGGAATTTCAATCGCTTCGTGAAGACTGGCACGAGCAGCTGGACGCTGACGGGCAACGCCGGCGGGATGCCGACCAACCCCTGGGAGCTTCAGCAGGGCACGCTCGTGTTCGACGACACCGCGACCGGCCAGACCCCAGCCATGCTCGGCGGCGGTGCGCTGGTCTTCCGGCAAGACGGCAATCTGTCCGTTGGGAACCTCAACGGCGCCCTCTCGGTCCTTCAGAGCGGACCGGGCACGACGACGCTGGTGGGAAACGCGCATAGCGGCGGCACGACGATCACGGGCGGCAAGCTTTCGATCGGAACCGAGGGCGCGCTTGGGTCCGGCGCGTTCACGATCAACAGCGGCACCCTTCAATGGACCGGGTCCGGCAATATCGCGCGGACGATCGGCTGGGGCACCAGCGGCGGCGGTTTCGAGGTTACCGGAGGCAGCCTGATCCTGTTGCAGCCGTTGCTGGGCGGCGGCGCGTTGACCAAGTCGGGTATCGGCACACTGACGCTGGCGGGCGACAATACCTATACGGGCGGCACGACGATCGCCGCGGGCACTCTGAACATCGGCAGTGGCGGCACCACCGGTTCGGTTCTGGGCGACATTCTCAACAACAGCACGCTGCAGTTCAATCGTTCGAACGACTACACCTATGTCGGCGCGATCACCGGCACCGGCGGCGTGGCCAAGGCGGGTATCGGGACAATCACGCTCACCGGCCAGAACAACTATGGCAGCGGGACCAGCCTTTCCAGCGGACGGCTTCTGATTGCCGGGGGCGGAAAGACCACGTCCGGCGGCGCGACATCGATTACCGCCCTCGGGGCCTCCACGCCGGCGCTCGGCGTCGATGGGGCAGGGTCCGCTTTCACCACCGCCTCGATCAACGCAACAGGCAACACCAACCGATCGATCGTCGTCAATGTCACCAATGGCGGCCTTCTCAGGACCACGAGCGGCGGCCTCTCGCTGCGGACAGCGCAGCTCCTGCCCAGCTCGACCAACACGGCTCAGCTCACGATCGATGGCGGGGGCTCGCTGGCCGATCTGGCGGGCGGGCTGACGATCGCCAGCGCGTCGACCAACACAGGCAGTGTCTCGATCAGCGGGGGTGCTGCGCTGCGCACGGCGGACGTGAGCACGGTCGGTTTCGCGACAGGCAACACGCGGGTGCTGCCGACGGTCATGATCGCGGGCGCCGGGTCGAACTGGACGAGCACCAGCTCACTGGTGATGAGCAATGGCGACTTCACCCTGGACCAGGGTGGCACGGCGAGCTTCGCCAGCGCGGCATTCGGAACGGCCTCGGCGGTGCTCCAGGCGAAGCTGACCGTCTCGGGCGCCACCTCGCGCTTCACTACCACCAGCGGCGATCTGGTGATCGGCAGCGGCACGGGTACAGGTGAACTGGTCCTCACCGAGGGTGGTGCGGCGGATGTGGCGGGTTCGCTGGTCCTGGCCGATAGCGGCACCGCGAGCGGTATCCTCAGCATCGGCGGCGCCGAGGGACAGGCCGCCGCCGCCACGGGTAGCTTCACCGCGCCAAGCGTCATGTTGGGCAGCGCGACCTCGCGCATCAACTTCAATCACACCGGCACCGGCAATCTCTTCGCCGCGGCGATCTCCGGCGCGGGCGCGATCAACCATGTCGCGGGCGAAACCAACCTCACCGGAAACAGCGCGGGCTTCACCGGCGCCACCACCGTGTCGGGCGGCACGCTGCGCGTCAACGGCTCGCTCGGCAGCGCGGCAAGCACTGTCACCGTTCAGAGTGGCGGCAGGCTGGGCGGCAGCGGCACGATCGGCGGCAACGTGACCGTGACGAATGGGGTGCTGGCGCCGGGCAACAGCCCGGGCACACTCACCGTCGCGGGCAATCTCACCCTCACGGCCGCATCGCTCCTCGACCTCGAGTTCGGCCAGTCCAACGTGGTCGGCGGCCCGCTCAACGATCTGATCGATGTCGGCGGCAATTTGACGCTCGACGGCACGGTCGACGTGACCGTGACGCCCGGCGGCAGCTTCGACGTCGGCGTATATCGCATCATCAGCTATGCCGGTTCGCTCAACGACCAAGGCTTGGTGCTCGGTTCGGTACCGAGCGGCCTCGTGGTCGCCCAGACTTCGGTCGCCAACCAGGTCAATCTCGTGAATTTCGACGGGGCCGACGTCAATTTCTGGGACGGCACCGGCGCACGCGGCGACGGCATCATCGCCGGTGGCAGCGGCGTGTGGCAGGCGAACAGCGGCAACGACAACTGGTCCGTCGCCGATGGCAGCGTGAACACCCCCTACCCCAATGACGCCTTCGCGGTCTTCATGGCTGCGCCGGGCACGGTGACGGTCGACGCCAGCCTCGGCGCGGTGAACGCATCGGGCATGCAGTTCGCCAGCAATGGCTATACCCTCACCGGCGGCGCGATCGGGTTGACCGGAGCGCAATCGGTGATCCGCGTCGGCGACGGCACCGCGCTTGGCGCAGGCTTCACCGCGACGATCGCGGCGAACCTCACCGGCGCGGGCGATCTGATGAAGACCGACCTCGGCACGCTGGTGCTGACCGGGGCAAACAGCTTCGCCGGCGAAGCCATCGTCAGAACAGGGGGGGTGCGCCTCGCCGATGGCGGCGCCCTCACCAGCCTGAACACCACCATTGGCCGCGATTCCGGCGAACAGGCCGACCTCACGGTCACTGGCAACGGCGGCGGCAATGCATCGGCCTGGACCAGCGGCGAGCTGGCGGTCGGCTATACCGGAACCGGCACGCTGAACGTCACCAATGGTGGCCGAGTCGTGAGCACCTCGGGTGGGATCGGGCTCGACACGGGTGGCGTTGGCCATGTGCTGGTCTCCGGCCCGGGCTCCGCGTGGCAGAACAGCGGGCGGATCAACGTTGGCGTGTTCGGCACCGGTACCTTGCGCATTGAGAATGGCGCTCAGGTTTCGAGCAATGACGGAATCGTCGGCGGCTCCGCGCAGGGCGATGTTGTCGTCACGGGTCCCGGCAGCAGCTGGGTCAACGCGGCGCAGCTGAATATCGGCAGCTTCGGTACCGGCACGCTGCGTATCGAGAATGGCGCGAGCGTCACCAGCAATCAGGGCTATGTCGGCGCCAATGCCAGCGGCAGCGTCACCGTGACCGGCGCCGGCTCAAACTGGCTGGTGAGCAATTTCAGCCTCACCGTCGGCAATCAGGGCAATGGCGCGCTCACGATTGAAAATGGCGGACGCGTCCAGGCATTGGGCGGTGTGTCGCTCGGCCAGGCGGCAGGCACCACTGGAATGCTGACGCTGCGAGGCACAGCAGCCAATCGCGGTATTCTGGAAACCAGCCGGATCCGGGCAGGTCTCGGAACCGTGAACATCACCCTGGACGGTGGCCTGCTGCGCGCCACGCAAGATGATAGTAATTTCTTCACCGGCTTCGGCGCACGTGACGTCACCCTCGGCGCAAATGGCGGCGTCATCGACACGAACGGCCACAATATCGGCATCGCCCCGCGCTTCGTCGGCACGGGCGGCCTGGCCAAGGACGGCGCGGGCACGCTCACCCTGACCGGAGCCAACGCCTATACCGGGGCAACCGAAATTCTTGCAGGCAGGCTGCTGATCAACGGCAACCAGTCGGCAGCCATCGGCCTCACCAACGTCGCCGCCGCAGCGACGTTGGGCGGCTTCGGCACGATCGGCGGCGGCGTCGATATGAGTGCGGGCGGCACGCTGACGCCGGGCAGCGGCGGCGTGGGCACGCTGACGATCAACGGCAACCTTGTGCTTGGCGGCGGATCGCAGCTCGCCTTCGAGTTCGGACAGGCCAATACCGTGGGCGGCGCCCTCAACGATCTGGTCAATGTTGACGGCAATCTGACGCTCGACGGCACGCTCAACGTCACGGTGCCGACCGGCGGGAACTTCGGCGTCGGCCTGTATCGCGTGTTCAACTATGGCGGCACGCTGACCGACAACGGGCTGACGCTGGGGTCGCTGCCCGCGGGCGCGAACGCCTTCGTCCAGACCGCGGTCGCCGGACAGGTCAATCTGATCAACACCGGTGGCGCGACGCTCAACTATTGGGATGGCGCGGCCGGTCCCAAGTTCGACAATGTCATCAACGGCGGCAGCGGCATCTGGCAGAACAGCGCCGGCAACGACAACTGGACCAATGCCAGCGGCGCGGTCAACGCCGGCTTCACCGACAATGCGGTCGCGATCTTCTCGGCCGCCGCGGGCGCGGTGACCGTAGACAACAGCCTCGGCGCGGTCCGCGCGGGCGGCATGCAGTTCGCCAGTGATGGCTACATCGTCACGGGTGACTCGGTAACCCTGACTGGCGCTCAGGCGGCAATCCGTGTAGGCGACGGCACCGCTGTTGGCGCAGGCTACACCGCGACCATCGCGAGCGTGCTCACCGGTGCGAGCCAGCTGATCAAGATGGACAGCGGCACGCTCGTCCTGACCGGCGCCAACAGCTATGCAGGCGGCACGCGGATCGACAGCGGCACGTTGCGGATCGGCAATGGCGGGACCACCGGCAGCATCACCGGCGACATCGTCAACAACGCCGCTTTGGTGGTGAACCGCACCGGCACGCTCACCCTCGACGGCGCGATCTCGGGCAGCGGCACGCTCACCCAGCTCGGCGGCGGCACGCTCGTTCTGACCGGCGGCAACAGCTATTCCGGCGGCACCACGATCGGCAGCAGCATCTTGCAGATCTCGAGCGACGCCAATCTCGGCGACGTCGCAGGCGCGCTCTCGCTGCAGGGCGGCACGCTGCGGGCCGGCGCATCGTTCACGTCGAACCGCACGATCCTGCTCGGCGGCGGAAGCTCGAACCGGATCGACACGCAGGGCTTTGACGTCACGCTGAACGGAGCGGTCGGCAACGGCCCCGGCAACCAGCCGGGCAATTTCCTCGACAAGCTCGGCGCGGGCACGCTCACCCTGACCGCCGCCAACGGCTATGCCAACCGCACGCTCATCGCCGACGGTACGCTGGCGCTGGCGGGCGCGGGGACGATCGGCGCGGGCAACCTCATCGTCGCGCCGGGCACCGTCTTCGACATTTCGCAGACCAATGTCGGCGCGCGGATCGTCCAGCTCAACAGCGGCCCGGCGGGGACCATCGCGCTGGGTTCGAAGGTGCTGACGCTCGGCCTCACGGCGTCATTCAGCGACTGGTCGGGCACGATCACCGATGGCGGCATCGGCGGCGGAGCCGGCGGCCGGGTCGTGATCACCGCCGCTGGCGGAGCGGTCCGCTTCTTCGAAGCCAACAGCTATACTGGCGGCACCACCATCGCGTCCGGAACCCTTGAGCTCAACGGCAACGGTTCGCTCCATGCCGGTGGCGCGTTGACCATCAACGCTGGTCTCTTCAACATCGCGGGCCTGACCGGATCGGGTACCACGATCGGCGACCTGACGGGTTCAGGCAGCATCGCGCTTGGCGCCAAATCGCTGACCTTGGGCACCGGCAATGACTCGACCTCTTTTGCCGTCATCTCGGGTACCGGCGGTTCGCTGGTAAAGGCGGGCACCGGCACGTTCACCATCGCCGGCGCGGCCATTTACACCGGCGGTACGACGATCAGCGCCGGTACGCTGCAGATCGGCAATGGCAGCGTGTCCGGCACCATCGCCGGCGACATCGCCAACAATGGCACGCTGGCGTTCAACCGTGCCGGTGAGCTCACCCTCGACGGCGTGATCTCCGGCACCGGTGCGGTCAACCAGATCGGAACCGGTACCACGATCCTGACTGCGGCCAACAGCTTTGCCGGAGCCACGATCGTCTCGGGCGGCACGCTGCGCATCAACGGCAACCAGTCGGCGGCGACCGGGCTCACCAGTGTGCTGAACGGCGCCACGCTGGGCGGCACCGGTACGATCGGCGGCAGCGTGACCGTCGCAGACGGCGGCACGCTCGCGCCGGGCAACAGCCCCGGGACGCTGACCATCGCGGGCAATCTTGCGCTTTCGGCCGGCTCGCGGCTCGCCTTCGAGTTCGGCCAGGCCAATCTGGCCGGCGGCGCGCTCAACGACCTGATCAATGTCGGCGGCAACCTGACGCTCGACGGCACGATCGACGTGACCCAGAGCGCAGGCGGCAGCTTCGGACCGGGCGTGTTCCGGATCATCAACTATGCCGGTGCGCTGACCAACAACGGCCTGTCGGTGGGCACGATGCCCGCGGGCAGTCAGGCTTTCGTCCAGACCGCGGTCGCCGGGCAGATCAACCTCGTCAACACCGCCGGCCTCACGCTGAGCTTCTGGGATGGCGCGGCCGGGCCCAAGAATGACGGCACGATTCAGGGCGGCGCGGGCATCTGGCGCGTAAGCGGCGGCGAGAACAACTGGACCGAGGTGTTCGGGACGGTCAACGCCGACTATGCGCAGGACAGCTTCGCGATCTTCTCGGGCACCGGCGCCACGGTCTCCATCGACAATGGCAACGGCAATGTCCGTGCGGCCGGCATGCAGTTCGCCGTCAACGGCTATACGCTCGCGGGCGGACCGCTGGAGCTGACCGGCGCGGACGCGTTGGTGCGGGTCGGTGACGGTGGCGCGGGCGACGCCGCAATCACCGCGACGATCGCTTCTGCGCTCACCGGCTCGGCGCGGTTGATCAAGGACATGGGCGGCACCCTCGTCCTGACCGGGGCCAACAGCTATACCGGCGGCACGGCGATCAATGGCGGCACGCTCAGCATCGCCTCTGACGCCAATCTCGGCGCGGCCGCTGGCGGGCTCAGCTTCAACGGCGGTACGCTGCGCAACACCGTTGCCTTCGCTTCCGGCCGGACCGTCGATCTCGTCGGTTCAGGCACCTTGTTCACCGACGCCGGCCTCGTACTCAACGGAGTCGTTTCCGGTGCGGGGTCGCTCGTCAAGGACGGCGCCGGCACGCTGGTACTCACCGCCGACAACACGCATACCGGCGGTACTACGATCAGGACCGGCCTGCTGCAGCTCGGCGATGGCGGCACGACCGGAAGCATCGCGGGTTCGATCGTCAACAACGCCCGGTTCGCGATCAACCGTTCGAACACGCTAACGCTGGCTGGTGCCATTTCGGGCAGCGGTGAGCTGCTCCAGACGGGTAGCGGCACCACCATCCTGACCGCGGCCAATAGTTATACCGGCGCGACACAGGTGTTGGCGGGCACGCTGCTGATCAACGGTAACCAGTCGGCTGCGAGCGGCCTGACCAGTGTCGCCGCCAATGCGACGCTGGGTGGGACCGGCACGATCGGCGGCAGCGTGATGCTCGGCGACGGTACGCTGGCACCGGGTGCGGGCGGCGCGGGCACGCTCACGATCAACGGCAACCTCGTAATGGCGGCGGGATCGCGGCTGGCGGTCGATTTCGGTGCGGCCAATGCTGTGGGCAATGCGCTCAACGACGTGGTGAACGTCGGCGGAAACCTGACGCTCGACGGCACGCTCAACGTTGGGGTCACGCCGGGCGGAAGCTTCGATATCGGTCTCTACCGGGTCGCCAATTATGGCGGCACGCTGACCAACAACGGGCTCGCGATCGGTACGATGCCCGCGGGCGCCGACCTGTTCGTCCAGACCGCGGTCGCCGGTCAGGTCAACCTCGTCAATACCGGGTCGGCCTTGCTCAACTTCTGGGACGGCGGGGCAGGGCCGAACAAGTTCAACAACACGATCGACGGCGGGAGCGGTACCTGGCGAACCGCGCTGGATGACAGCTGGACGGATGCGACCGGCGCGGTGAACGCGCCCTACGACAATGGCGCCTTCGCGGTCTTCGCCGGCACCGGAGGGACGGTCACGATCGACAACAGCCTCGGTGCGGTCACCGCCTCGGGCCTGCAGTTCGCGGCCAATGGCTACCGCATTCAGGGCGGCGCCCTGACGCTCACCGGACCGCAATCGGTGATCCGTGTCGGCGACGGTACCAGCGGCGGCAGTGCCTATACTGCAACGATCGATGCCGCGATCACCGGCGGCACCCAGCTGGTCAAGACCGATCTCGGCCAGCTCGTGCTGACCGGCACCAACAGCTACACCGGCGGCACCGCGATCACCGGCGGCACGATCCGCATCGCGAGCGACGCCAATCTCGGCGCGGCGACGGGCGCGCTGAGCTTCAACGGCGGCACGCTCAGCACTGCGTCGGACATCAGCTCGGCGCGGGCGATCGTGTTGGCGGGGCAGGGCGTCCTCGCCACCGATGCGGGAACGACGCTGACGCTGACAGGCGGCATCACCGGGACGGGCCAGCTCGGCAAGATCGGCTCCGGCACGCTGGTGCTGGCGGGTACCGGCAGCCACAGCGGCGGGATCGACGCGGTGCAGGGCTTGCTGCTCGTCAACGGCAACTTTGCCGCGGCGACCGGCTCCGTGACCATCCGCAGCGGTGCGACGCTCGGGGGCACCGGCATGATCGGCGGGAACGTCAGTCTCGCCGGCACGCTCACGCCGGGCGCGGGCGGTGCGGGGACGCTGACCATCAACGGCGACCTGAGCATCAGCCAGAGCGCGACGCTCTCCTATGAATTCGGCCAGGCCAATGTCGCAGGCGGCGGACTCAACGATCTGGTCAACATCGCCGGCAACCTGACGCTCGACGGCACGATCAACGTGACCGTCCCGACCGGCGGCAACTTCAGCGCCGGCATCTATCGCGTGTTCAACTATGGCGGCACGCTCACTAACAACGGGCTGTCGCTCGGCGCGATGCCCGCGGGCAGCAATGTCGGGGTGCAGACGGCGATCGCCGGACAGGTCAATCTGGTCAATTTCGCGGGTCTTGCGCTCAATTTCTGGGATGGCGCGGCCGGGCCGAAGAATAATAGTGTCGTCAATGGCGGCAGCGGCGTCTGGCAGCATAGCAGCGGTAACGACAACTGGACCGAAGCCGCGGGTCTGGTGAACGCCGGCTATTCCGACAGCGCCTTCGCGGTGTTCGGCGGCACGGCCGGAACGGTCACGGTCGACAACAGCCTTGGTCAGGTCTCGGCGGGCGGAATGCAGTTCGCCACCGGCGGCTACACCATCGCCGGCGGCGGCATCGCCCTGACCGGCGGGCAGGCGTCGATCCGCGTGGGTGACGGCAGCACCGCGGGCGCTGGCTACACCGCCACGATCAACGCCGGGCTTTCGGGCGCGAGTGAGCTGGTCAAGACCGACGCCGGCACGCTCGTGCTGGGCGGCATCAACAGCTACACCGGCGGCACGCGGATCACCGGCGGCACGGTGCAGATCGCCAGCGACGCCAATCTCGGCGCAGCGGCGGGTGGGGTGACGTTCGACGGTGGTACGCTGGCAACCACCGCGACGCTCACCAGCGCGCGCAACGTCAATCTGCTGGGGGTCGGCACCCTGTCGATCGCGAATGGCACGGTCTTCACGCTCGGCGGCGTGCTCAGCGGCTCGGGCGCCCTTACCAAGGCGGGCAGTGGCACGCTGGTGCTGACAGGGAATGGTGGCGGTTACACCGGCGCGACGCGGATCACCGGCGGTACGCTGGCGGTGATGGGTGCGCTCGGTGGCGTAGTCGATGTCCGTGCCGGCACCCGCCTCGAGGGTACTGGTTCCGTCGGCGCAGTGACCAATGCCGGAACCGTGGCGCCCGGCCGTGACGGCTTCGGCACGCTGACCATCAATGGCGGCTATACCGCGGCGAATGGCACGCTCGCGATCGACGCCGAGCTTGGCGGCGATGCCTCGCGCGCCGACCGGCTGGTGATCAATGGCGCGACGGCCGGCAATACGGTGGTGCAGGTGACCAATCAGGGTGGCCTTGGCGCGGCGACGGTCGATGGCATCAAGATCATCGACGTGACCGGCACATCGAACGGCGTGTTCACGCTCGGTAACAGCGACTATCTGTTTGAAGGCGCACCCGCGCTGATCGCCGGCGCCTATGGCTATCGTCTGTACAAGAACGGCGTCACCAGCCCCGCCGATGGTGACTGGTACCTCCGTTCGAGCCTGCTGCAGCAGCCCGAAATCCCGCTCTACCAGCCCGGCGTGCCGGTCTACGAGGCCTATGGCCAGACGCTCTCGGCGCTCAATCAGCTCGACACGATGCAGGAGCGGACCGGCAACCGCCAATGGGCGGAGGGCAATGCGCGGTCGTTCGGCATCTGGGGCCGTTCGGAAAATATGCGCGCGCGGCCCGAAGCGGTGCGCTCGACCAGCTTCACCGACGTCAATGTCGACAGCTGGAAGATCGAGCTTGGCGCGGATCAGGTGCTGAGCGAACGCGCCGACGGCGCCTCGCTCGTGCTCGGCGTGCTCGGCAGCTATGGCGAGGCCAGCGCGACCATCGCCTCGCCCTTCGGCAACGGCCGCATCAGGACGCAGGGCTATAGCGCGGGTGCAACGCTCAGCTGGTTCGGTCCGAAGGGCTTCTATGTAGACGGCCGGGCGCAGGTCGGCTGGTTCGACAGCAAGCTCACCTCCACCGTGCTCGGCAAGCTCGCCGACGACAATAAGGGCACAGGGCAGGCCTATAGCGTCGAGGTCGGCAAACGCGCATCGATCGGCGACGGGCTTTCGGCCACCCCGCAGATTCAGACGGTCTATTCAACCGTAGGGTTCGATCGCTTCACCGATCCGAATGGCGCGGCGGTCTCATCGAAGCTGGGCGACAGCCTGAAGACGCGCTGGGGCCTCTCGCTCGATCATCAGGGAAGGCGCAGCCATGTCTATGGCGTGGTCAATTTGAGCTACGAATGGCTCGACGGCACGGTCACCGACGTCTCCGGCACGCCGATCGCGCGCGAGAACCACCGGCTGTGGGGCGAACTCGGGCTTGGCGGCAGCCTCAAGCTCGGCAGCAGGCTCACGCTCTACAGCGAAGTTTCGGCCGATACCGCGGTCAACGACTTGGGCAAGAGCTATACTCTTAAGGGTGTTGCGGGGGTTCGTATGGCGTTTTGAGGACCGGGGAATCCGGGGGCGGGTCTCGGCGAAAACCTACGGCCAAATCATCCAGTAGGCGCAAGGAAGGCTGAGCCGATATAAAAGGCCCCTAGGATATCAGGCCAGCGATGACGAAGCACTCGGCTATCTTCGAACTATCAACGCCGCTTATCGACGATGCCGTGAAAGCGCGCATGGCTGAACTCGACGGCGGGCAAGCGGAGCTCCGGCGCAGTTTGACGAGAACTGAAAGCGCGGCGCGCGGCTTGAGGTGGTGGTCAGCTACGAATATGAAGCAGGCAACGCCTCGACGCCGAGCAACCTGCTGCTCAAGGGCAAGGTGGTGAGCGCGGACGGCGGTGTGCAGCGCAGCTGCTACGGCTATGACAATGAAG
>Ga0247823_10000668_pt1 | contig 28817 bp, 24 predicted proteins | sample 13C_PalmiticAcid_2_FD_192426 | JGI IMG/M metagenome (GOLD analysis project Ga0247823, IMG submission 192426) | Soil microbial communities from agricultural site in Penn Yan, New York, United States - 13C_PalmiticAcid_Day30 | ecosystem: Environmental > Terrestrial > Soil > Agricultural land...
TGTTTGTTTTATTTATATGAGAATCTGGAAACACCCCGCTATGAGCCTCGATTTGCTGAACGCAAGCAGCAAAAACACCCTGGCCGAAAGACTCGACATGCGTTTTGTTGAAATAGGTGATAATTTCCTGAAAATGGAAATGCCTGTCAATGAACACGTTCACCAGCCCTATGGCCTGCTGCACGGCGGCGCGTCGGCTGCCCTGGCCGAAACCATTGGCAGTGTGGCTTCTTGGATGTGCATTAACCAGGACACACAAATCTGCGTAGGCATGGAAATCAACTGTAACCACATCCGTGGTGTGCGCACCGGGGTGGTAACGGCCACTGTATCGCCCCTGCACATTGGCAGCACCACCCATGTCTGGGACATCAAAATCCACGACGAAAAGGCCCACCTGGTGTGCGTTAGCCGCCTTACTGTGGCTATTTTGAAAAAGCCCGGCACCCGGCCGGAGAAGTTATAGTAGAAATAACTGTATTTCAGCGGATAACAGCCTAAAAAACCTGGCTTAATATTAGCTAAATAGGGGTATTTTAGGTATATTTGCCAATTGTCCAAAAACATTCGTTTTCTGCATGGAAAATAACAATGAGATGCAATCCGATCAGCCCGAAGAGCAGTTTGATGCCGGGAACATAATTCAGGTAAACATTGAGGAACAGATGAAAACCGCTTACATCGATTATTCGATGTCGGTAATCGTGGGCCGTGCCCTTCCCGATGTGCGCGACGGTCTCAAACCCGTTCACCGCAGGGTGCTGTTTGGTATGTACGAATTAGGGGTAGAGCACAACAAGCCCTACAAAAAATCGGCACGTATCGTAGGTGAGGTGCTGGGTAAGTATCACCCGCACGGTGATAAATCGGTATATGATACCATGGTGCGTATGGCGCAGCCCTGGAGCCTCCGTTACCCGCTGATCGATGGTCAGGGTAACTTCGGTTCGGTGGATGGCGACGATGCGGCTGCCATGCGTTATACCGAGGTGCGTATGCAGAAGATCGCCGAGGCGATGATGGAAGACCTCGACAAGGATACGGTGGATTTCCAGCTCAACTTCGATGACTCGCTGAAAGAGCCTACCGTAATGCCTACCCGCATTCCCAACCTGATTGTTAACGGTGCTTCCGGTATTGCGGTGGGTATGGCTACCAACATGCTGCCCCACAACCTGACCGAAGCCATTGACGCCTGCTGTGCGTATATCGACGATAAGGAGATCACGATCGAAGACCTGATGAAACACATCAAGGCGCCCGATTTCCCTACCGGCGGTATCATTTACGGTTACGAAGGCATCAAACAAGCCTTTGCCACCGGCCGCGGCCGTGCCGTTGTACGGGGTAAAGTAAACATTGAAACCACCAAGACCGGTAAAGAGCAGATCATCATTTATGAACTGCCTTACCAGGTAAATAAAGCCATGCTGCACCAGAAAATTGCCCAGCTCGTGAATGAGAAGGTGATCGAAGGTGTGAGCGATGTGCGCGATGAGAGCGACCGGGAAGGTATGCGCCTGGTGATAGACCTCAAAAAGGATGCTATTGCCCAGGTAATCATCAACCAGCTGTATAAATACTCTGAGCTGCAGACTTCTTTCGGTATCAACAACGTGGCGCTGGTCAACGGCCGTCCGCGTATCCTCAACATGAAGGATATGATTTCCGAGTTTGTAGCCTTCCGCCACGAAGTGGTAGTACGCCGTACCCGCTACGAACTGGCCGAAGCCGAGAAACGTGCACATATCCTGAAAGGTTACCTCATTGCCCTCGATCACCTCGATGAAGTGATTAACCTGATCCGTGGTTCAAAAACACCGGATGAAGCCCGCGAAGGCCTCATCAGCCGCTTTGAACTGAGCGAAATTCAGGCCAAGGCGATCCTGGAACTGCGTCTGCAACGCCTCACCGGCATGGAGCGCGATAAGATCCACGCCGAACATGATGAAGTAATGAAACAGATTGCTTACTTCAACGAAATACTGTCTAACGAAGAACTGCGTTATAAGATCATCAAGGAAGAGCTGGAAGATGTGAAGAAGAAATTCGGTGACGAGCGCCGTACTGAAATCCAGTACCTCGCCAGTGAAATGCGCATCGAAGATATCATTGCCGAAGAAGATGTGGTAATCACCATTTCTCACCTGGGTTATATCAAACGTACTTCTGCTGCCGATTACCGCGCGCAGAAACGTGGTGGCCGTGGTGCCATTGGTGGCCGTACCCGCGAAGAAGATTACATCGAACACCTGTTCGTGGCTTCTACCCACCACACCATGCTGTTCTTTACCGAAAAAGGACGTTGTTACTGGCTCAAAGTGTACGAGATCCCTGAAGGAGAGAAAAACTCCAAAGGCCGTGCCATCCAGAACCTCATGCAGTTACCGGCCGACGATAAAGTACGCGCCATCATCGATATCAAAAACCTCGAGGATAAAGAGTTTGTACAAAACAACTTTATCGTGCTGTGTACCAAAAATGGGGTGATCAAGAAGACTTCACTCGAAGATTTCAGTCGTCCGCGCCAGACCGGTGTAAACGCCATCACCATCCAGGAAGGCGATCAGCTGCTCGATGCACAACTCACCAATGGTAATTGCTACATCATGATGGCCATCCGCAGCGGCCGTGCTATCCGTTTCGACGAAGCCAACGTACGCCCAACCGGCCGTGGTGCCATTGGCGTAACCGGTATCGAAGTAGACGATCAGCAGGACGAAGTGGTAGGCATGCTGTGCATCAAAAAAGACGATGCTACCAGTACCGTACTCGTAGTATCTGAAAAAGGCCTGGGTAAACGTACGCCTGTAGACGAATACCGCATCACCCACCGCGGTGGTAAAGGGGTAAAAACCATCAGCATCACCGAAAAAACCGGTAAACTGGTTGGTCTCCTGCTCGTGAACGAGGAAGATGACCTGATGATTACCTGTAAATCGGGTATCACCATCCGTACTGCCATCGTAGATATCCGCGAAGCCGGCCGTGCTACGCAGGGTGTGAAACTCATCAACCTCGACGAGGAAGATGAAATTGCAGCCATTGCCTGCATCCAGGACCGCGACGATAAAAACGAAGAAGCAGCTGTAGAAGGCGAAGGTGGCGAACCCACACCAGAAGGTGAAGAAGGTACCGCACCCGACGTTGCAACTCCGGAAAACGAAAACAACGATAACAACCAATAATTGCTCATCACAAGTTGTAAACAATGAAAAAATCAGTATTGCTCGTTTCATTAGGACTGGCTTCTGTAGCTGCCAATGCACAGAAATCCAATATTCAGTCGGCCCTCAACTTCATCAAGTTCGGGGAGCTGGACAAGGCCAAAGAAGCTATTGATGCCGCCAGCACCAACGAAAGCACCAGCAGCAACCCTAAAACCTGGTATGTAAAAGGTTTGGTGTACCAGTCTATCGAGGAAAATCCAACTTTCAGCAAACTCGATCCCAACCCGGTACAAAAAGCTTACGAAGCATATACCAAGGCCTGGGAACTGGATCCTAAATATGAAAAACAAGCCATCTCCGATTACCTGCAAAGGATCGCTTACCATTTCTACAACGATGGTGTAGTGGCTTACAACAATAAAAACTACGATCAGGCGAGCAAAGCTTTCAACGCTACTGCCGGCATCTTCAACCTGCAGGGTGGTACCGTGTATAAAGGTTATGCCCAGTTCGATTCTGTTGCTACCGAGTCGAGCTACCTGAGTGCTGCCAGTTCACTGTCAATGAACAAAACAGATGAAGCTGTAGCGCAACTGGAAAAGCTGAAAAGCAATCCCATCATCAAAGCCGGTAAAGGCGAAGAGCTGTACCTGCTGCTGGTAGATGCTTACAAGAAAAAAGGCAACACCGAAAAAATGCTGGCTACCCTCGAAGAAGCCCGCAAAGCTTATCCTACCAATGCCCAGCTGACCAACGAAGAACTGAACTACTACATCACTGCCGGTAAACAAGACATCCTGGTGTCTAAACTGGAAGAAGCAGTAGCGAAAGATCCTAAAAATGCTGAGCTGCAATACAACCTCGGTATCACTTACGATAACCTGGCTAACCCCAAAGACAAAGACGGTAAAGAACTGCCTAAGCCTGCCAAGGCCGATGAGTATACCGCTAAGTCTATGAAGGCTTACCAGACTGCGATTGAACTGCAGCCCGATAATCCGGATGTGAACTACAACGTAGGCGTAGTGTACTTCAACAAAGCGGTAGAGATCAACAACCAGATGAACAAAATCACTGGTACTTCTTCTGCCGAAATCAAGAAGTTTGACGAGATGAAAGTTCAACGCAACAAAGTGTTCGAACAATCACTGCCTTACCTCGAAAAAGCAACCAAAGTACTCGAAGGTAAATCAGCTGCAGATCTGACACCTAACCTGAAGGATACTTACCAGCGCTCCCTGTTTGCCCTGAGGGAAGTATATACCCGTCTCGACAAACTGGACCAGGCTGCTGCCACCAAAAAGAAACTGGACACTCTGAAATAAGATCGTTTAGCTATCATAAAAAAGTGCCCGCAATTATTGCGGGCACTTTTTTATTGCTGATGTGAAGATCGCTGATGCCTGATTCAGGCGAGCGAACCATTGATTATTTCCAGGTGGTTTTCGCCGCCAGGGGTACGGTGCGGCGGCCTTGTTTTTTGGGCTCGTCGGTCAGGCCCAGGTAGAGCAGGCCCAATACTTTGTCACTCTCCGCCAGACCGAGGAAATTTTTGAGGGCAGGGTTGTAGGTCAGTCCACCGGTACTCCAGAGAACAGCCAGGTCCTGCGCTTCGGCGGCCAGCAGGATGTTCTGGATGGCGCAGGCTACTGCACAGATTTCTTCCAGCTCGGGAATTTTTGGATTATCGCCCCGCTTCATGTAAGTAATGATGAGGTGTGATGCCTGGCTGCCTTGTTTTTGTAATTTCTCGTAAGTAGCCTGCAGGAATTTTTCTTCAGGCGTGATCTGTTTGTACAGATCGGCGTGTGCCTGGCAGAACTCCTGGAGTGCTTCGTGGCGGTACACGATAAAGCGCCAGGGTTCGGTGTGTCCGTGGGTGGGTGCCCAGTCGGCCATTTCGAGCAGTTGCGTGATGGTGTCGTCTGCAATTATGCCACCACTCATCAGCGCAGGTTTTACGGTACGGCGGTTGCGGATGGTATCAAAAATGTCGTGTTTCAAAGTGTTCTGTTTTTAGGATGTGGCAAAGGTACGGTACCATCGGCAGGCACCGTTGCACATACGGGAAAATCTGTGGTACGTTACTGTTGTCCTTCCTCTTCTTCGCGCAGTTTATTTTCACGCTGGGCTAGTTCGGTATCGGAAACATCTTCAATATGCGTGGCAATCCACCATTGGTTGCCCGAAGGGTCGCGCACGCCGGCACAACGATCGCCATAATACATGTTTTGTGGCTCCACCAGGCTTTCGGCGCCGGCTTTCATCGCGTTTTCATACAACGTGTCTACATTCGGCACATACAAATAAAGCATGGCGGGCATTTCAGTAAAATCTTCGCCTGCTTCGGTGAGCATGATCATGGACGTGCCAATGCGCAGTTCTGCATGGGTCACCACGCCACCGTGGCCAAGCGTGAGGCGTACTTCCTGTGCATCAAACGCTACTTTCAGGAAATGAACCAGGCGGCTTACTTCTTTTATAATCAGGTAAGGGGTAATGGTATGGTAGCCCTGGGGGATGGGATTTACTGGCATAAAATATGGTGAGTTAAGGAATGCTAAGGTACGAAACAGGGGGCAATGGCTGATGCGGAATTCTCGCAAAGCCGCAGCAGAAAACCGTTTCAAAGCTATGAAACAGGAGGCGCAAAGGAAAGGCGGGTCCGTTCCAATTACGTTGATAGGTCAGGATCGGCGCCCTGCTTTTTACTCAACAAGGAGAGGTACACAAAACCTGCAATGCCCGAGATCAGCGATGCGCTCATGATGGCAATTTTGGCAATGAGCTGGTGGCTTTCATCGGTAAAGGCGAGCGTGGCAATGAAGATAGACATCGTGAAACCAATCCCCGCAATAATACCGGCGCCGATGATGTGGTGCCAGCTTACGCCTTCGGGAAGGGTACCGATTTTGAGTTTCACAGCGAGGAAACTCACCAGCGAAATACCGATAGGTTTGCCCAGGCACAAACCGGCGAGTACGCCATAGTTGATGGTAGAGTTGAAAATGCCTGACCATTCAGCTGGCAATACAATAGCCGTATTGGCGAGTGCAAACAGTGGCATGATGATGAAGTTGACTGTATCATGCAGGCCATGAATCAGCGATTCGACGCGTACAAGAGGAATGGTAAACGCCAGCAACACACCAGCAATCGTAGCATGAATGCCCGAGTTGAGAATGCAGTACCAGAGCAGGATACCAGGAATATAGTACAGGAACAACCGTTGCAGCTTTAACTTATTGAAGAGGAGCAAAAGGGCCAATAACCCGGCTGCGGCTATGAGGTATTGGAAATGAATGGTGTCGGTATAGAAAAGGGCAATTGTGAGGATGCCGCCTAAGTCATCGATGATGGCCAGTGCGGTAAGAAATACCTTGAGCCCGAAAGGCGCGCGGCTGCCCAGCAGGGAAAGAATACCCAGCGAAAAAGCAATATCCGTAGCCATTGGAATGCCCCAGCCACGTTCGTAAGGCGTACCCATGTTGAACAAAAAATACAAACCGGCCGGTACCAGCATGCCACCCAATGCGGCAAACAGCGGCAGCATCGATTTGCGAACAGAGGATAACTCGCCGATGGTGAGCTCGCGTTTGATTTCCAGTCCTACCATGAAGAAGAACAAAGCCATCAAACCATCATTGATCCAGTGAAGAATGGTATGTGGCAAATGCAGGCCCGGCAAAGGCAGGTGTACTTCTTTGTCCCAGAATGCAAGGTAAGCAGCGGAAAAACCGGTATTGGTGAGCAACAAAGACACCACGGTACAGGCGATGAGCGTAATGCCCACGGCACGACTATCCTGTATGAAGGCCAGGATAGGAGAGATCAGAATTTTACCGATCGTGGTGCGGGGTTGCCAGGGAGATTGTTGTTTTGCCATCAGGTGTTGGTTGGTTTTGTGCCACGGGTAAGGCGGCACAGGCCTGAAGGCTGAATATACGATAATTTACCCGGACGCGTTTGTATTTCGCTGGTTGTCAGGCTAAAAACCAAATTCTGCCCTTGATTTGGGGCGGTTTTCGCTGATCCATTTAAAGTCTTTGAGCAGCAGCTCGGCAGGGTTCGATTTGCCGAGTGGTTTAAAGCCGCCGGAGATATTGTCTTCGAGCATCACTTCGGATACTTCGTTGTTTTTAAAGAATACCTTGATGCGGGCACTTTCCGATTGGTTCACCCCCAGGTAGGCGCCCTGGTCGTCTTTGGCAAAATAGATGCACTCCGCATTGCCCGCTACCAGCATATCGGTCAGGTTTTGGGTGGTATCGAGCCAGGCGTAAATGAGTTTGCCTTTCATCTGGTTGTACAGTGGTCCTTTGGGTTCTTTCTGAATCATGAAAGCATTGCCCAGGATATCGGCTTTGCGCAGTTTGTTTTGAATGGTATGCATGTAAATGGTGTCGCCCTTGAGCTGGGTCTGGGCTTTCCATAACACCGGATTTTTGTACAACCGGAAAGTAGAATCGGTTTGTGAATAATACATGCTATCGGCTACGCCCTGCAGACTGTCTGAAAAAATGCGCACGTTGTGGTAACCGATGAAGAAGCGCTTCACCAGGGAGTCTGGTGTGTTGGCATCAATAGTATCGGTAGGCAGCGGACGGGTTGCTGGTGCAGTGGTCACCGTCGCGGTGCTATCTGCAACAGGCGTGGATTTCTTGTTTTTCTTCTTCTTCTTTTCTGGTTTTACAGCAGCAGGATTCGTGCGCACATGGCTGTGTTGCGGAGTCGTGTCTGCAGGTAAAACGTTGAGCGTATCCGGGTTAACGGCAATGGGTTTGCGTTTGGGAACCGGCGCTGCATAAAAAGTATCAGCCTTGATGAACAGGCTGTCTTTATCGCCATTGTTGCGCAGCAGCATCACCGGGTCTATCACTGCGATGAACGAACGGGTAAGCTCGTTGTAATCTGCAAAACCACAGTAGATGCTTATTTTCTGCACCGTATCTGTAATGATCACCTGGCCGCTGGCTTTACCATACCCTGTTTTTTTGTTGTAGTACAGGTTATTGGCTTCGATGGTCTGGTTTTCGTTGATGATGCGGGCCCGCTGGTTAAAGAGGGCTATTTCTTTGTTGGAATCGTAGGTGCCGTCCTGGCAATAAATCGTAGACCGCGCATTGCTGATGATGGAAGGCGCCAGGAAGGTCACGATTTTGGTGCCGGTGTTGTACGACAATTTATCGGATACAATGTTGAACTCAGGATCGTTGACCACTACATTGTTGACGAACAAGGCGTTTTTGCTGGCCAGGTTGTAGGTGCCGGTTTCGCTGGAGAGGGTGGTGCTTTTATTGAGCAGGGTACCGCCTTTGTAGTAGTTCCCGATTTTGGAAGCCATGTTGTAGTCCAGCTCTTCGGTCCAGAGGGTAGACTGGCCGTCGCTGAGTGATACGCTGCCCTGCATGAAGGCGGTTTTGGTGTTGCCGGTATAGCGCAGGTAGTTGCTCGATGCAGTGGAACCATCGGGTTGTACAATGGTCACGTTACCCCAGGCTTCAAACGAGTTGTCGGCCGAGGAGTAAAGGGCGCTGTCGCAGTTCATGGTATTGCCATCGTGAAACAGCTGCACATTGCCGATGAGCTTTTGCAGGTTTTTGCCGGCTGCATCGTTCAGGCCCTCCATCATATCGGTGCTCCTGATCTGGATGAGCGATACCTTGGCGGAGTCGACCTTACCAAATGAGGGCATCTGAGCCTGTGCCACAGCGCTGCCACATACCAGGATACACCACAGGCATACACGGAACCACTTCATACTTTCTATTGCTGCGCGGCAGGTTCGGGTTTAGGTTTGCGGCCAAAAATGGTCACATTGATATAGCGGGAAGGATGCGCTTTGATATCGCCCATCAATACATCGAGGCTGCTGAGGGAAGATTGCAGGTTGTTGTACAACTGCTTATCATTCACCATCAGACCCAGGGAACCTTCGCTGTTGTTGATTTTGCCCATGATACCGTGCAGCTCGTTCACAGAGGATTGCAGCGATTGCATGGTTTCGTCAATTTTAGCAGCGGCCAGTTGCTCGGTCAGCTGGTTGGTATTGTTGAGGATGCCGGTAATATTCTGGTTGTTTTTGTTCAGGTTGGTAGTAAAGCCGTTTACATTCTGCACAATACCGGCTACAGCAGTACTCTGTTTGGCCAGTGCAGCGCTGAGGGTGTTCAGGCTTTTGATGGTTTCGTTGAGGTTGCGCAGGGTTTCTTTCAGATTTTGCTGGGCTTCGGCATCTACCATGTTTGACAAACCTCTTACGGTAGTGTCCAGGGAGGCGAGGGTGCTTTTTACACCAGGCACCAGCGGCATGAGGGAATCCTGGATGGAACCCATCAGGTCTTTCATGATCGAGGTATTCAGGGTGTCGCCGTCTTTCACAAAGGCATTGGATTGACCATACACCAGTTTTACCACTTTATCGCCGAGCAGACCATTGCTGGAGATGATGGCGCGGGAATCGGTAGGTACCATCAGGCTTTTATCCAGGATAAGGGTTACCAGGATGCGGCTGCCGCTTTGGTCCATTACCTTGATACTCTGCACTTTACCTACGCTCAGGCCATTCAGTTGCACAGCATTGGCGGGCATCAGGCCTTCTACGTTGTTGTACACGGCATATACTTCATGCTCTTTGCGGAACATATCATTGCCTTTCAGGTAGTTAAAGCCTAAAATGAAAATAACTATGCAAATGAGACCCAGCGTACCGATACGCAGCTCTTTGGAGATTTTGATTGCCATTATTGGGTGGGTTGGTTTGTTTTGTTGCCTCGTTCTATCTCTGTCTTATAGTTCCTGATGCCGTTAAATATAGCCGTGGATACATCTGTAATACCTTCGGGGGTATTCAGGTACCGTTCTTCTTCGGGATTGTTGATAAAGCCTATTTCTACGAGTACGCCGGGCATAGCACTACCGGCCAATACTTCCAGTCCTTTTTGTTTTACGCCATCGCTGCGGCGGGTTTTGGCAAACTCCGACTCGATTTTGGCACCCAGGTTGATGCTTTTGTCGAGATAAGCCTGCGAATACTGGGCAATGATGATAGCCGTCTGCGGATCGTTGGGATTCAGCATGCCGCCTTCATCCACAATCATATCGGCATTGTCCTGCAGGGCGTCTTCTTTCTGACCGGTGCGGTGCAGACCCAGTACGTAAGTTTCGGTGCCGGTACGGGAAGTCTCGCGGTTGTGAATGGTGCGGTACACCGGAACCGTTTTATACTTTTTGCCCGATTTTACCCGTTTGGTGCCGGAATACACACGGGTAGTGGTACCTGCCGTAGAGTTCACGTGCACAGAAATGAACAGATCGGCCTTGGCACTGTTCGCAATTTCGTGCCTTTCGCTCAGCGAAGGGTAAATGTCTACAGTACGGGTGTACACCACCTGTACATCTTTCATGTTTTGCTGGATCATTTGTCCGAGCTTCAAAACCACGGAGAGGGTAATGTCTTTTTCATTGGAAAAAGCACCCCTTGCGCCCGGATCTTTGCCACCGTGACCTGCATCCAGCACAATTTTTTTGACCTGGCGCGCGCCAAATCCTGTCATTGGAATAGCCATGAGCAGCGTGAGGCTCAGAAACAAACACGTCCTAATAAGTCGATACATCATCAGCCGCTGATTATTATTTTCTGCCGAAGGGTTAAAAGTCATTATAAACGCTAAATTTGCAACGTTTTATGCGTTGCGGACGTAAAAATAATCGAAAAAAATCTTTTTTAGACTGTTGTATTTATACAGTCGTTTTTCTTGTTGCTTTGCTGCAGCAGTCTGTGCCTGTTATGGCCCAGACCGATACGCTGCGGGCAATAGTGCAGGATAGTACCCGTAAAGATACACTGGTTACTGATAGCACCAAGAAAAGCCTGAACTGGATGGATACAGCGGGCATTGTCATTTCGCCCAATGCCCTCACAGATGAGGTCAAATACAAGGCCAAGGACTCGCTCAAAATGGATATGGAGACGAAAAAGATCCATATGTGGGGCAAGCCCAACGTGAAGTTCCAGGACCTGGAGCTGGATGCGGGCAAAATTGTTTTTGACCAAAACAGCCAGGTGGTGACAGCCGAGCCGGATACGGATTCTGCAGGTGCGATGATCAACCGCCCCGATTTTAAGCAGTCGAGCCAGAACTTTGTTTCCGATCGCATTGAATATAGTTTTAAGAGCCAGCGTGCGCTGGTGCGCAATGCCCGTTCGCAGTACGACCAGGGTTTTGTGCTGAGTGAGCAGATCAAACGCAATGCCGACCAAAGCATTTACGGCTGGAAAAATATTTATACGACCTGTAGCCTCGATACGCCACACTTTGGTATCAGTGCCCGCAAAATCAAAATCATTCCCGATAAACTGATCGCTACTGGTCCGGCTTTTATCACCATCGAAGAAATTCCTACACCGCTGGTTTTGCCCCTGGGTATGTTCCCTATTAAAAAGGGACAACGTTCAGGTTTTAAACTGCCTACTTACGAGGTGAATGAACAATACGGGCTGGGTCTCCGCGATCTGGGGTATTATTTCGCCATCAACGATTATGTAGACCTGCTGGCTACGGCTACCATTTATTCTTATGGTACCTGGCGGGCAGCGGCAGCATCGCAATACATCAAAAAATACCGTTACGCCGGTAGCTTTGGTTTCGAATATGGTTATACTAAACTGGGCGATGAATACAGTCCGGGTTACCAGGGCGAGAGCCGCGACTTCGCCATCAAGCTGAACCACCGCATTGACCCCAAGGCTTTTCCCGGTACCAACTTTTCAGCCGATGTCAACATTCGTTCCAATAACGCGAACAGGGTGTTGTCGTACAACGTGAACCAGATTGTGCAGAACCAGATCGGATCGAGCATCAACTACAGTAAAACCTGGGCGGGCAAACCTTTTAACCTGGCCATCACTGGTCGTCATACCCAAAACAGCAGCACCAAGGAAGTATATGTGAACCTCCCCAGTGTAACGTTCAACGTAGCACAGGTGAACCCTTTCCAACGCAAAGGTGACATGATCACCACACCGCGCTGGTACGAGAAAATTGGTTTCAGTTATACGTTCACCGGTGTCAACGATATTACTTTCCGGGCCGATTCAGCGTTTAAATTCAGCAATATCAGTCTGCGCGATTTCCGCAATGGTTTCCAGCACAGCATTCCAGTTTCGGCCAGTTACAAGGTGCTGAAATACCTGACCTTTACACCTGCCGCTAACTACAACGAATACTGGTACACCCGTGAGTCGCAGCGTTTCTTTGATCCTGCCCAAAACTCGATGGACACGATTTCCAACCACGGCTTTTATACGGCCCGTGATTTTGGCGCCAGCGCTACCGTGAGTACGCAGTTGTTTGGTATGCTGCAGTTCAAGAAAGGCGCTGTGAAAGCGATCCGCCACGTGATTTACCCATCGGTATCGTTCAACTACAAGCCCGATTTTGCGGCCGCGCCTTATAACTACTATTACAAAACTTACCTCGATAGTTCTTTCAAAACCGTGACGCTGTTGTCGTATTATGATGGCGCGCCGATTGGTATCCCCAGCGCCGGCCGCCAGGGTGCCATCAACTTCTCGATCAACAACAACGTGCAGATGAAAGTGCGCAGCAACAAGGATACCGCAACCGGGTTCAAAAAGCTGAACATCATCGACCGTTTTGGTATCAACACCAGTTACAACCTGGCTGCCGACAGCTTTGCCTGGCGCCCGCTTAACCTTACTTTTTCTACGCTGCTGTTTCAGAAGATCAACATCTCTGCTGCCGCCAACTTTGATCCCTACACGTTTGATAAAAACCTGATGCGCCGCATCAATGTGATGGAAGTAGAGCGTACCGGCCGCCTGCTTAATTTTACGGATGCCAACGTATCTGTAGGAGGTAGCTTTAACTCCAAAGGCAAGAACCAGGCTGCCAAACAGCGCATCCTGAACCAGCCCGACAACCAGTATCTGCTGGGTACACTGGATCAGTATGCCGACTTTGACATACCCTGGAACGTAACGGTCAACTATTCACTGAGTCTGCGCAAAGGGGTGAGCAATACCACGAAAAAAGATACCGTAATCATCTCTGATAACAGTATCCGTGTGAACGGCGACTTCAACGTAACCGCCCGCTGGAAAGTAGCTTTCTCTACTGGCTACGACCTGGTGAACAATAAAATCCAGATCACTTCCTTCGATATCTACCGCGATCTGCACTGCTGGGAAATGCGCTTAGGTGTGATTCCCTTCGGTTCACGCCGCAGCTACAACTTCTCGCTCAATGTAAAAGCCACTGTTCTCCAGGATCTGCGTTTGCAACGGAGGAGAGATTTTATGGATAATTTTTAGGTCAATGGTGAGTGGTCAATTGTCAATTCTTTCGTGAGAGGTCAGAGGTGAGAGGTGAGACAGCGTTGTATGACATCCTGCGTGGCGTCAACGCATAATGTTACCTTCAAAAGAGCCTATACACCGGCGTTCGCCAACGCCTTGCCGACATCTTCAAAGGAGTCCTATGGAGATGACATCAAATGGCGGGGCTTTTTTACTCGCGCCGCCTGCCGTCTGACATCTCACCTCTCATGTACAAACCAACACTCACATCAGCCATTACCCCTTTCATTCAACAGCTTCTTCCTCACCATCTTCCTGATCTCATCATGGTAATAAAACGCGCGCTCCATGTCTTTGCTGTCAGGTGAAATATTGTTGAGGATGATCACTGATGTGCCGGAGGCGGGATAATAGAGCAGGGTAGAAATGAAGCCAGGAAAATAGCCGCCGTGGCTGATTTCCTTTAAGCCATCGATACTGTCTACCTGCACACCGTAACCATAGCCGAGGGTACCCCAGCGGTTGGGACGGTTGGCATAGGGATGTACCATGAGCGCATAACAACGATCTGTGAGTAACTGGCCTTTGTGCAGGGCCTGGTTCCAGTGCAGCAGGTCGGGCACCGTGGAGATGATACCTCCGGCGGATGGGGCCAGGTGCCAGAGGAGGCTGTCGTCGGTGGTGTACACGCCGTGGTTGTCTTGTTCGGCATAGCCGGTGGCCAGTTGTTTCGGAGTAGGGATGCCGGTTTCGGGTTTGTAGGAAACGGTTTGCGGCATTTTGAGCTGGGCAAACAGTTGGTTGGCTCTGGCATTATAAGTTTGTCCGGTTACACTGGCCAGTATATCGCCCAGCAGCAGGTAGCCATAGTTGGAGTAGGCAAATTGAGAACCGGGTGCAAAAGCTAACGGCTGGCCGGTCCAGGTAACGCCTGAGGTGTGGCTCAGGAGTTGGTGTACAGTTACGCTATCGGCCCAGGTATCGGGCTGTTGCGGCAGGTAGCGACGGATAGGCACTTGCAGATCGATATGGCCCTGACTCACCTGTTGCAAAACCAATGCGGCCGTGATTTGTTTGCTCAGTGAAGCGATGACGAATTGCTGATCAATCACCAGTTTCTTTTGATTGGCGATATGGCTGTACCCGACGGCTTGCTGGTATTCCACTTTTCCTCCGCGGGCGATGAGCACATTGCCGTTGAAGCGGTCGGCCATTTTTCGCTGAGTGATCAGTAACTGAACATCAGACCAGGGCTGACGGGCAGCAGCAGGACGGGGTATCAGCAGCACACAAAGGGCTGCGGCAAGAAGACGACGCATGGGATGACGTGCGGTAAAAGAAACGATTAGAGAATACGGTTAACGAACAGTGGAACTAAAATAATGATTAATATCAAGATGGACATGCGGTTGAGAAAACCTGCAATGTACAAGCCGGTGAGCAGCAGTAAAGGTGTGCCCGATTCGCTTTGAATAGAGCCTTTGGTAGCCAGGTCGCTGTTGTATTGAATGAGGGTACCATCCGCCCCTTCCAGCCGCCATTTGCTGAACAGCAGGTTGGTAGCGCGCCAGGTATAAGTCTGGCCGGTGGTGAGGGTAATCGTCGCCTTGGTCCACATAGCGTTGAGGGTTATTTTGCCCAGTTCCTTTCCAGTCTTTGGATCATTGATCATCATAAACCGGTACAGCCAGTCGCGGGTAATGAACCCGATTTTCTGCTCACCGATCCAGCCTTCTCCATTGGCATTCCATACATCCATTTCGAAATGGCCCACCGGCTGGCCGTTCATCAGGATGGTACTTTCGTTGTCGAACAGGCGTTTTTTCCAGGTGTAGGAGTTGGTCATGGTTTAGATCGTTTTGTTGTTAACAAATTAACCTTAAAATTGATTGGTGGCAGGCCTAATGCGGACGAGCGGTATCATAAATGGATGAGGGCTGGTCGAGGCCTCCGATCGAGCGGAGAATAGCGTGTGTAGCTTCTATATCCTTTGTTTCGGGATGAAAAGTGTAACTATTGGGTGGTTTGACTGTGCAGGTGGCAAAAAAGCAGGTATTGTACCGGGTTTGTACATAGCCGGTATACCAGCAAATCGCCCGCTGGTCATTAGAGGTGCGGCTTCGGAGCGAATAAACAGTTGATGCACCTTCCTGCTCAGTTTTTAGGGTTCGTCTGAAGATGCGCATGGTTCTTTTCGAAACCGGCAGTTTTTCTTCGAAAAGTTTAACCATGAATTCTACCTGGTTAACCGGAGAAATGAGCAATGATCCCTCTCGCCAGAAATCGACCAGGGTATCCACCACCAAGGCATTGCCATAGCCGCAACGGGTAAGATAGTCGGCGTAGCGCTCCTTCCCAATTTGCTGCGCCAGTGTTTTTAAAGCCCCGTCGATTCTGTTTTTAAAAGCGTCTGCTACAGTTATTGCAGCGACTTTATCTTCAGTTTTATAGGATTCAAAAGAAGTGGCAGAAGGAGTACGGCGAATGGTATCGTATTGGTCTTTGATCACGCCTGTTTCAAGGGCGATAAGTAAGTGTAACCACATGAACGTGTAACCTGGTGTTTGTGGCTGCATGGCCATTGCAGAGTCCGTGATGATCCAGCTTTTGTTTTTGTAATTGTAAATCACTGTTCCGCCTTTGTCTGTACATATCTGGTGAAACATCCGGTTGTAATACTCCTGCGCCATGGAGGGCTGGCTAACCCCAAGCAAAAAAATCAAGAAAGCAGTGCAAAGTTTCAGCATAGACAGAACAGTTTACAACGCCTCTAACGTACGCAAAATTTCACGCGTAATGCTTTTGCGGCAGTCGCCGAAACGGTGGTTGCCATCGTGGCGGGGTTTGGAGATGCGGGTAGCGAAAAAATAGACTTCTTTGCCCTGCTCCAGGTAACCCACCCACCAGCCGTTATCGGTAGTGTGGGTGCGCGACCAGCCTGTTTTGGAGCAGATGGTATAGTTGGCAGTATTTTCGGTAATCATCACCCGTTTCAGAATCTGAAGGTTGCGTTTGGAAAAAGGCAATTTATTTTCATAAACCTTAACGAGAAACTCAACCTGGTTTTGCGGCGAAATGCCCATCGGACCAAAGTTCCAGAAATCGTCTCCGGGTTCGCTCAGGTCCAGGTTGCCGTATCCGCAGCGTTGCAGGTAGGTAGCATATCTTGCGCGGCCTACCTGTTTGGCCAGTTCAATAAATACCCATCCTGCCGAAACTTCAAAAGCTTCTTTCACAGTCATGTCGTGGTAAATATCGGGCCGGTAACCGTACTTCATGGTGTCGGTATGGCCGGGCCAGCGTACTACCGCATTTTCATCTTTGATAACCCCGGTTTCAAGTGCTATCAGCAAGTTGATGATCTTGAAAGTAGAGGCCGGCAAGGAGGGTTGCACAGCATCTGAAATATCCGTACATAACCATTTTTTGGTCTTGTACAGGTAGATGGTAGTGCTGCCGGTAACGCCGCAGTCCCGAAAAAGGTGATCATATTTTTGCTGCGAGAAAGCTGATTGAACAAAGCAGAGCAACAGGAGCAGGTGCAATAAACGAGATGGCATACGTTGATAAATGTGCCGGAGATTTTGCGGGTTGAAGTTTGTGCAGGGAAGGGCTGGTTTACTGCGCACAAACCGTACAACTCCCTCCAATCACCTGCCAGCCAATCCCAAACCATTTCCAGATGCGGATGTAGCGATAAGTACCATCGATGGGTTGACCCAGCATGGTGCCGGTAGCGCGCAGCACAATCGATACCACTGCCGTATCGCCAATGAGGCTGATCTGTTCTACCGTATAATCTGCCTCGGTCACCACCATATTCCTGGCTTTGTGCGAAGCCAGGTCCATAGCCTTCGTGATGGTTTGTCCGTCTGGTGTAACAAACAACAGGTCTTCATGCAGTAATCGATCCAGCGCAGCGACATCGCTGCAGGTCATCGCTTTAAACAGGCGCGCTTCGGTGTCGTGTATTTCTTCTTCGATCGTCATCATAGGGCAGGAGGTTGGATGATGGGTAAATTACGAAAAGATGGAGAAAAATGAATGCGCTTCCTGGGTAGTTTTTTGTGAGTGGTGAAAGGGCAGACGTCAGACGTGAGAAGGCGTTGTGCATTATCGGGCATGAGAACAGATCACGTGAATCCGTCTCCCAATGGGGAGAGCAAAGCAAACTCCGTTAGGTCCTCCTGCACGTAGGCACGAGGACGCAGGTCCATAGGACTCCTTTGGAGATGACGGTTTCGGGACTCTCGCAGGACAACACGTAACGCCAATTGACCCCCGCATTGGGCGGGGCAGGCTATTGACTTTTCACCATTGACCCAAAAGATGACATTACGGTGTTTGTCTACTCGCACCAATTGACCATTGACGCAAAAGATGAGATTTCTCTACTTACTCGCGCCTTTTGACCTTTCACCTCTCACCTCTGACCCAAGAAAAAACATAGTCTAAACCAACATCCCCCATTATTCCTCTTCCTTCCGCAGCAACTTCGCTATGGCGCGCAACAGCAGGTCGCGGTTTTTAGCTTCTTTTACAAACTTGGGCATGCGTTCTACCATCGTCATACGTGTCCATCTGGAACGCTCACGGAGGTCTGCGGCTACATATTTTTCAATTTCGTTGAGGTGCGCCCGGTTGTAGGCCCAGAACAGGTGGCCGCGGATATCGCATTGGAACCAAAGAGACAGGTTAAAGGCCGGATCGGTTTTGCCATCGCTCCGGTAATAAAGCACGTGGCGCTCATTACGGGGTTTGTAGGTGCGGGTAGTGCCGCAGTGCGGACAGGGAATCGTGATCTCCGTTACTTCTTCCTTGTTGTTGGGGATTTTCTTCTCAATCAGTTTTCCACAGGTATCGCAGCTGCGTTTGAGCAATACGTCGTAACGCACCAGGTCTTCCGATTTTTCGGTGTGGTGGCAATGGCTGCAATCCAGCTGACCCTGGCGGTGGTTGTAAGTAACCGTAGCGCTTTTCCGGCATTTGGGACAGACTACGAGAAACTCGTTCATATAATCGATAAGGGTAGTAGCAAGACCAGTATAACGTTGTGTACTCATGATAAAAAGTTAAAAGACAATGAGGCGATGGTTGAACCGGGCATCAGGGCCGTTTCATTTCAAACCAGTTGGTTTCCTCGCCGTCGTACATAAAAATATCGACGAACCGGAAACCTGTTTTCTCCAGCACTTTGCGGGAGTTGTGGTTGCCGGGGTCGGTGATGGCGTACAGCATGGGTTGTTGCAAAACTTCAAAACCATATTGTACCAGGGGCAGGGCGGTTTCGGTGGCGTAACCTTTGCCCCAGTGTTTTTTCATGAACCGGTAGCCTAGCTCATAAAACCGGCTTTGGCCGTGCATAGGCCCTTCGATGAACTTGAGTCCGCTCCAGCCGAGGAAGGCACCAGTGCTTTTTTCGATCACTGCCCATCGGCCAATGCCGAAATCAACATACTGCTGGCGGATGAAGGCAATCATATCTGCTGCCTGGGCCGGGTCGGTGATCGGTTTCCTGCCCAGGTAGGTATGCACATCAGGATCGGAATCCATTTCGTACAGGCCAGGTGCATCTTCGGGCACCAGTTCGCGCAGGAGCAAACGTTCCGTTTCCAGCATAGTTTTCATCGCAGCCAGGTTTATGGCGGTTAAGCCAGGTGTTCGTATTGCACGTAATGTGCTTTCATTACCTCAAATACCTGTTGCTTCAGGGTGGTTACATCGCGGATGGTTAGCCCCTCGGTAGGTATTTCAGGTAAAAAATGGAATTCCAGTTTGTGGGGCCAGGCATAAAATTTTTTGCCCGACACCAGTATGTTTTTGGTACCAAAAATAAGCGAAGGAATAATGGGTTTCTGTGCCTGGATCGCCGTGATGAATGCGCCGTCGTGAAACGATTTGAGCGGTTCATTGGTGGTGTTGCGGGTACCTTCGGGGTACAGGCAAAGGTGCAGGCCCTGGTTGAGCACTTCGATCATTTTGTTCATGCTCTCGCGGCGGCTTTTTTCGCTTTTGCGGTCTACCAGCACCGAACCGGCCCTGTAAATAAGGCCAAACACAGGAATTTTAGCCATCTCTATTTTGGCCAGTGTTTTATTGGGACCCGGAATGCCGGGCGAGGATACAGGCACGTCGATGAATGAATTGTGGTTGCACACCACCACGTAGTTTTTCCCTTTTTTGAAATTATCCCAGCCGCGGTGGCGCACCGGACAAAAAACGAGGGGCATGAACACACCCATCCAAATCCTGAAAATCCTGTGCAGCCAGATGGTGCCGGCGGGGGCAGGCAGCTTGCTGCAAATCCAGATAGGGATGACCACGATGAGCATGGTGATCACAAACAGGATGAGCCCGTACAGGCAATATAACCGGCCTAATATCTCTTTGATCAGCTTCATGAATGCGTTAAAATGAGGGCAAAATTACAACAATGCGGGTTTATTCACGTCCCAGTCAATGGGGTCGAGCCCTTGCGCCAGGAGGATTTCGTTGGTTTTTGAAAAATGCCTGCAGCCGAAGAAGCCATTGTTGGCACTGAACGGCGAAGGGTGGGCAGCGGTGAGGATGTGGTGCTTGCTGGCATCGATGAGCGCTGCTTTGCCCTGGGCAAAACGACCCCAGAGCAGGAACACGACACCGGATTTAACATCAGACACCTTGCGGATCACCGAATCGGTAAACTGCTCCCATCCTATTTTGCTGTGCGACATGGGTTGGCCTGCTTCTACCGTGAGAGCGGTATTGAGCATGAGAACACCCTGGCGGGCCCATTTTTCGAGGTTGCCGTGGTTGGGGATTTCCATGCCGATATCGGTACGCAGCTCTTTGTACATGTTCACCAGCGAAGGGGGCGGTTTAATGCCCATCTGCACACTAAAACATAAGCCGTGTGCCTGGCCTGCACCGTGGTAAGGGTCCTGACCCAGCAGGACTACTTTTACGTTGTCGAACGGAGTTTGTTCAAACGCGTTGAAAATAAGCGGCCCGGGCGGATAAATGGTTTTTCCGGCGTTTCTCTCCACTTTGAGGAAGTTAACGATCCCGTCAAAATAAGGTTGGTCGAACTGGTCGGCCAGAACGGTTTTCCATCCGGCCTCAATTTTTACGTCTGCCATGTTTTACTCTGGTTCAAATACTAATAAACAGCCTTCCAGCAGTTGGTATTTCTGTATGCGGAAGGTTTCGGTAAATCCGTTTTCTAGAAACAATGCCTTGTAAACAGGGCTTAAATATACTACAGTTATTTTCCTCCGGGTTTGCAGGGCATGGTCTTTTATCCGCTGGATAAAGGGGCGCATCACCGTTTCTCCAAACGGATTGAAGAGGAAAAAGTAATTCAGTTGTGGCGGAAAAGGCCATTCGAGGGCGTCGGCATGCGTTACAGTAGCGTCTACCGCATGGGGGAGTTTTGAAAGGGTGTACTGGATGTTCTGAAAAGCCCGGGCACAGAATGCTTCCGAAAAATCGATACCCCGCAACTGGTGAAACCCATAATGGGCTGCCACACAAATGGCTCGACCCTTGCCGCAGCCAATATCGGCCAGCATATCGTCCGGGCTGGGTTGCAGCTGGGCCAGTACATGCTCCAGCAGGTAATAACTGGCGCCTTCGTACACGGTCGCAAAGGGCTTGTTAACCCCTGTCACTTTTTGCTGTTGCAGGTCGTCCTGCTCAAAGGTGCGGAGGCCGTATTTGCGTTCGCCGCGCCATTCATCCTTCACGATAAAAGCCGCCAGTACCGGGTTCCAGTTCAGGAAGCGGTATAGGGCATAACGGGCAAAGGGAATGAGGGGTATGGACATGTGTAACGTCAAATATACAGCGCAATTGGCTAAGGGTGATGCCCTTCATCGCACTAAAATGCGGTTTTACCTCAAAAAAGGCTGTTTTAAACCAACTTTTTGACGGTTGTATTTTGTCTATATCAAAAATGTAGTAATTTATCGCCTTAATACCTATTTTATGAAAACGTGGTGTGTTTGGGTATGGAGATTAGCAGGTTAAGGCCTGTTGGAGCTGACCGGATCTGGCATATATGCGTTTTAATTCCTGTTTTCAGTATGAAATTTACATCCCGAATTCTAACATTTCTCACCGTGCTGATGCTGTGTGCCTTGCAGGGGTTTGCATCGCATTTATTCGGCGGGGAGCTTTATTACACTTACCAGAGTGGTAATCAGTACAAGGTAACCCTTATCATTTATGGGGATTGCAGCGGCCAGGCCTTTCCCAACCTGCAGGGCGCTACCCCCGAGGTAGATGTGTCTAATAACGGCGCTGCTTATACCACACTTTTCCTTTCGCAGGAGGGAGCCGGAGTAGAGGTGTCACCGGTTTGTCCCAGCCAGCTCAACAACACGACCTGTAAAGGCGGTTCGGTGCCTGGCGTAAAAAGATACATCTACAGCAGTTTTATCAATCTTCCCTTTGCCAGTACCAACTGGAAATTTGAATTCAACGGTAACATGGGTATTACCCAGGCCGGCCGGAGTAATGCCATGACCAATGTGGTGATTCCCGGTACCACCGGCAGTGTAATGATCCTCGATGCTACCCTGAACAATACCGGGGGCAATAACTCTTCTCCCTACTACAGCACTATCCCAACTCCTTTCTTTTGTATCAACGTAGCCCAGCAATACAACCAGGGCGCAGTAGATCCCGATGGCGACCTGCTCACCTTTAGCCTGGTGCCTGGTCTGGAACCTGGTGGTGTTAACGTGACCTACAATCCTGGTTACACGGCAACTACTCCGCTGGCCACGAGCCCGGGTGGTTTCTCGTTCAGCGGGGTGACCGGTCAGCTGGGTTTTACGCCCAACCTGGTGCAAACCTCCCTGGTGGTGGGTAAAGTGTCGGAATACCGCAACGGTATCCTGGTGGGTACCAGTATGCGCGAAATGACGTTTGTGGTGCTCAACAACTGTAACAACAATCCGCCCACCGGTATCATTTCCGGCATCAATGGCGGTCAGGGTATCAATAACTATTCGGTTAAGATTTGCCAGAACCAGATCCTGAGTTTCAACGTGAATCCTACCGATCCCGATCCGGGCAATACCATTACCGTAACCGCTGCGGGTTTGCCTGCAGGTGCGGTGTTTAACGTGGCCAATAATGGTACATCGGCTCCTTCGGCTTCGTTCAGCTGGAATACCACTGGTGTTACTCCTGGCTCCTACAACTTCTTCCTCACCTTCCAGGACGATGGCTGCCCGCTGTCGAGCAAGCAAACCCTGGCTTATACCGTGGTGGTGAATCCGCTGCCCAATATCGTGCCGGTGATCACCGATCCTGCGTTGTGTTACAAAAAAGCCGTTCTCACGTTCACTCCGGCAGGTAATGCGCCCTGGGTGATCGACATTTTGCAGGGTACCACGGTGGTTAAGACCATCAACGCCAATGGTATGGTGACCGACAGTCTGGCGCCTGGTACTTACACCGTGCGGGTAACCGATGTAAACACCTGTACCAAGGATACGACGATTATCATCACTCCGCCGCCGCCTTTTGTGCCGGTGCTCAATATTGTAAAACCCACCTGTGTTAATAGCAGCGATGGCTCTGTAACAGTGGTGAGTGTGGCCAACGGTACACCGCCGTATGTGTATGCCCTCAATGCCGGCGCCTTCGGTTCCAACCCCACCTTTACCGGGTTGGCGGTAGGCTCTTATGTGCTGCACTTTAAAGACGCTAAAAACTGTACATACGATACCACTTTTATTGTAGGTCCGCCACCTTCTGTGCATGCCGCAGTACTGGCTGCGCGCCCGCCGTGTAACTTCTTCTCGACCGGCGTGCTCGATATTTCGGGTTACAATGGTGTAGCGCCTTACCAATACGAGCTCAATGGCGGTGGATATGGCCCTTCTGGTCACTTCACCGGTCTGGCTTCCGGTAATTATAATGTGCATGTGAAAGACAGCAGGGGTTGTATCCTCGATACCCTCGTTAAACTTGATGATTCACTCAAAGTACATGCGCAGGTAACCATCACGGATGTGAACTGTTATGGCGGCAACGATGGTTCCATGACCGTGGTGCCTTATGGTGCTACTGCGCCTTATACCTCGGCCCTGGGTACCGCTGCTGCTGTGCCTGCACCGGTGAACTATCCCGGCTTAACCGCCGGTACCTATGTGCTGCACCTCAAGGATGTAGACCAGTGTTACCTCGATACCACCGTGATCGTGAAACAACCCGATAGCCTCAAGTTCAGCCCCGTGATCAGTCATGTGGTGTGTTACGGACAAAGCAATGGTTCGGTGCAGATCAATGCATCGGGTGGTATTGCACCTTATACTTATGCCCTGGGTACTGGTATTTATGGTGGCGGATCGCTGTTTAGCGGCCTGGCGGCAGGTACCTATGCCTTCCACATCAAGGATGCGCACAATTGCGTGAAGGATACCAACATCACGATTACCCAGCCCGATTCTGTGACCCTGCATGCGGTACTGCAGCAACCTTTGTGCTACAACGGTGCCAATGGTACCATTACCATTACGACCAGTGGTGGTACAGCTCCTTATACCTTTGCCATCAATGGTGGTACATTTGGCGCGAATCCTGTGTTTGGTTCACTCACTGCCGGTACTTATACCTTGTCTGTAAGGGATTCGAGAATGTGCCGCAAAGATTCTACCGTAGTGCTGGGGCAGCCTGATAGCATTTCGGTGAAAGCCCAGGTTAAAAACTCTACCTGTTCCACACTCGCGAATGGTGCTGTAAGGATCAGTTCAACAGGTGGCACGCCCGGCTATACCTATGCTTTTGACGCGGGTAGTTATTCTCCCAACCCTGTATTATCTCCTGTAGCTGCCGGTACCCATGTGTTTCACACCAAGGATGCCAACGGCTGTATTAAGGATACCACTATCACCATCATCGATTCTGTGGTAGTGACCATCACTACCGGTAAAACAGATGCGCCGTGTTATAATATTCCAGGCGGCAGCATTACCATCACCGGTGGTGGAGGCCTCGTTCCTTATTCGTATGGCATCAACAACGGTCCGTTTGGTGGCACCAACCCCTTCACTCCGTTGCTGGCTGGTACTTACGTGGCTTCGGTGCGCGACAACAATGGTTGTATTGCCAGCACCAACGTTACCATTACCCAGCCTACAGATGTGATTCCGAATGCTACGCTGACCAATCCTAAATGTTTTGGCTCGGCCGATGGTACCATTACGCTGAATCCTTCAGGCGGTACTCCTGGTTATACCTATGCCATGAACTATGGTACATATGGTATCTCCAACAGCTTCACCGGTTTGATCGACAGCGTTTACCTCATTCACGTAAAAGACACCAACGGTTGTATCCACGATACGTCGGTAGCGCTGTACCAGCCTTCCAAAGTAGTCGTGACCACACTCACTGGTGTTAACCTCAAATGTTACCAGAGCGGCGATGGTTCTATCAGAATTGCCGGTTCGGGTGGTACGCCTCCTTACCAGTATGCGCTCAACAATGGTACGCCGGTAGCATCAGGTACTTTTAATAGTCTGGCTGCGGGTACTTACACGCTTTCAATCTTTGACAACAACAACTGCCGGTTGGATACCAGCTTCACGCTCATAGAACCGGGGCAACTCACGTTTACCGGATTCAGTATGAGCCCTGCTACCTGTTCGTATTCCAAAGATGGTTCCTTCCAGATCTTTGGCTCGGGCAGCAGCATCGGCTACAGCTATTCGATAGACAATATCACGTTCACCAGCAACAACACCTTCACTGGTCTGGCGCCCGGCAAGTACACCATTTACATGACCGATCACAAAGGCTGTAAACGCGATACGACCGTAGAGGTAACCAGCAAATCGAAACTCAATTACACTGTAGACATCAAACCTGCCAGTTGTTACGACAAACAGGATGGTTCTATCACGGTGAAGAGCACTGGTGGCGTATATCCGCTGACGTACCACATGGAGTTTAACCTGGAGCCGGACAGCATTTTCCAGAACCTGCGTGCCGCTGCTTACAATGTGCGCGTAACCGATAACCTGGGCTGCCGCAAAGACACCAACGTGATGGTGACCCAGCCTGATCTGCTGAAAGTGAAAGTCGAAGAAAAACGCATCGATTGTGAAGGTCCGGATGATGATGGTGCTGCTACAGCGATTGCTGCAGGTGGCACAGCGCCTTACGCTTATTACTGGTACACCAATCCCACCCAGCAAACCGAAGTGCTGCGGGCTTATGCTCCTGGTAAATACCCGCTGCTGGTGGTAGATGCCAACGGTTGCCGCGACAGCATCATGACCGATCTTGGTTTTGGCGACTGCTGCAAAGTGTACCTGCCCAACGCGTTTTCGCCCAACAAAGACCAGGTGAACGATATCTTCCGCATCGTGCCCAAAGGTGCTTTTGAACTGCGCGAATTTGCCATCTACAACCGCCTCGGCGAACAGGTGTTCATCACTAATACTCTCAGCAAAGGCTGGGATGGTAAGTTCAAAGGCGAAGATGCCCCTGTAGCTACTTACTACTATTACATCAAAGGAAAATGCGGATTTGGCCGCAATGTGGAATACAAGGGAGATGTGACGCTCCTCCGCTAGTTCCTGAATACATTAAAAAATCCCGGCTGGAAGGCCGGGATTTTTTTGGGCTATTAGCTGCTAGCTGTGAGCTATTAGCCAGGTATTGTATTGTGGAGCTGCTCGGCTATTAGCTGTTAGCTGCAAGCTATTAGCAGGAAATTGTATTGGCGTTGTTGGCTAGTAGCTAACAGCTAATAGCTCGCAGCTATTACAGCTCCAGCTTGAGGCCTTCGTGGCTATCAGTAAAACCAATGGATTTGTAAAAGCGAATGGCATCTATGCGTTTTTTGTTGCTGGTGAGCTGCACCATACTGCAACCTTTCTGGCGCGCCCTTTCAAAGATGAAGGCAAACATGGTATGCCCGATGCCTTTGCCGCGATAGGAAGAGTGTACCCGCACGGCTTCTACCAATGCCCGGCAACCGCCCTGGTTAATGAGGTAGGGCAGGTAAGAAAGCTGGAACGTGCCCACTACTACGCCATCCATTTCTACCACCATCAGCTCCGACCGGCTGTCCTGCTGAATCTCGCGGAAAGCCAGGTAGTAGTTTTCGGGCAGGGGATCGGAGTAGACTTCGGTGCCCTTGCCCAGGTAGTCATCGGCCAGCATCTGCACTATGGTAGGCAAATCATGGGTAGTGGCCAGTCTGAAATGCAGTTGCAGGTCCATATCGGGAGAGGTTGGATATATGGGATTCGTCTTCATACGGCAAATTACGGGTTGCCTGCATGGCTGCCTTCCTTTTATAAAAAGGTAAACATCATTTAATATATGAAGTTAAGCATTTCTGAACGTTTTGTAGAGAAACCAGATCAGCGGTACACCCGAAATGAGCATGATGAGCGGCAATATCCAAGGGGCGCTGCCATCGATGCGGCGGGTCATATCATACACAATAATGCAGAAGATTAGTGTAGTCGACAACTTCATGAACCGCATCATGCGGGTGGCCAGCCGGTATATCCGGGGAGCGTTTTCTTCTGTTATTTCGGTAGGGTAATTGAAAATATGCGGGTACCGGTTAAGGATCGTAATCCCCACAAACAGTACCGTAGCAATGCCGGGTATAATCCAGAGCGTTTGTTTGCTGCCGTGTCCATCTATTTCTCCTTTACCATTGATATGCGTGGGAATGATATCGGGCAGGGAGGGGTAGCGCAGTATCACATATAACCATAAACCAGCCAGCACCGCCCAGGCCAGGATTTCCAATGCCTTATCGGCCGTAGTGGGAATGATAGTGATGCGGGGTCTTTTCTGCTCCATACAGCAAGATAAACAATATTGCAGGCAATGAAAACGGGATGCGCGCGTTCTTTTGTATCTTTATTTCCTCCATGAAGCGATTTTTACAATACACCGGCCTGCTGTTGCCCGCATTGCTGGCAGCCTGCCTGGTATCGGCACAGGTATTTGTGCCTGCCGAAAAAGATCCGAGGTACAGCACAGAGCTGAACCCGGTATACAACAACCGGGTTAACCCCACCTACAATCCCCAGATCAATCCTAAATTCAACGCCAAACTCAACCCCAAGTACACGCCCGAAATCAGTCCCAAGTTCAACGCCAACCTGAACCCGCAGTTCAATTTTGACCTGAACCCTAAAATGAATACGGCACTCAATCCCGAATACAATTACCAGCTGGTGCCGCGTTACGGCGTGGACGGCGGTATCTATATGTTCGATAAAAACGCCAACCTCACCGGTATCATCATGCCGGCCAGTGCCAATGTGTGGCTGCTGTTTGATGACAAAAACAACTGGCGCGGTTATTTTGTGCGCACTGGCAGCAACTGGAACCGGTATACCATTGATGGCACCTGGACCGGCGAGTACCTGTGTCCCAATGACAACCGCGGTTACAACTATTTTACCGAAGAAGGCAGCTGGACCGGCGAGTATGTCATTTACTAGCGGAATGCATTAACAATTCAACAACATAAGGTGGTATAAACTTGGTACCTGATTTACTATCTAACTAACAGACTGGAATAATAGGATATTGTATGCTTAAGAAAATGATGATTGCCCTGCCCCTGCTCGCGATGCTGCACGGCACGGCGCACGCCCAATTCGATAAACTGCTGAACGATGCTAAGAATGCGCTGAACCAGGCCTCCGGAAATAACTCCGGCTCCGGCACTTCAGGACTAGGTTCGGGCCTCAGCAATACCGATATTGTGAGTGGGCTTAAAGAAGCCCTGCGGGTGGGTACACAAAACGCTTCGGGCAAGCTGAACCAGACCAACGGATACTTTGGTAATCCGCTTGTCAAAATTTTGCTACCCAAGGAAGTACAGCAGGCCGAGAGCATGCTGCGCAGTTTTGGATTTGGCAGTTATGCCGATAAGTTAATCCTCTCGCTGAACCGCGCTGCCGAAGATGCGGCCAAACAAGCCACTCCGATTTTTGTGAATGCCATCACCAGCATGAGCATTACAGATGGTTTGCAGATCCTGCAGGGAGGCAATACGGCTGCTACCGATTTCCTCAAGGGCAGAACCACCTCGGCACTCACCACGGCTTTCCGTCCGGTGATTGATAAGTCGCTGAGCAAAGTAGGCGCCAATACCTACTGGAGCCAGTTTTTTACAGCTTACAACAAACTGCCCATTACCAAAACCAAGGTGAACACCGATCTCAGTGGTTATGTAACCGAGCAGGCCCTCACAGGTATGTTCACTACCATTGCACAGGAAGAATCCAATATCCGTAAAAACCCCGCCGGCACAGCCAATGCGCTGCTGCAAAAAGTGTTTGGATCTAAAT
>Ga0247823_10000669_pt1 | contig 28808 bp, 27 predicted proteins | sample 13C_PalmiticAcid_2_FD_192426 | JGI IMG/M metagenome (GOLD analysis project Ga0247823, IMG submission 192426) | Soil microbial communities from agricultural site in Penn Yan, New York, United States - 13C_PalmiticAcid_Day30 | ecosystem: Environmental > Terrestrial > Soil > Agricultural land...
CTTATATCCTTTCAAAATGAGTGGGGGTGGGGGCTTTAGATCGGCGCCCGAAATGCCGATAGCAATGTGTATGAAACCTAAGGGTGAATGGACGAGCATGCGACGCAAAGACCTGGGGCTTTTGCTCGTGGTCGGTTTTTTGTTTGCTTCGCTCACCTTCAACCTCGGCATTTATTGGGGCATCAAGTGGGGGCTCAACCATTCGCCGCAAGCTAGCAGCGCGCATTCTGCGCCCGCCACTCCCGCGCACGGGCATGGTGGCGTGGTAGAAGCCGCGAACCATCCGGCCTCCGAAGCCGTCACTCCCGAAGTCGACTGGCACACCAAAAAACAAATTCCCGCCGAGATCACCGAAGCTTTTGTAAAATCCAAACAGAGCGCGCTCATCGAATCGCAGTTGCGTTCCAAAGATCGCACGCCTGTGGGCATTTCCATTGCGGATGCGGAAACCTATTTCCGCGAGAAAAAACTTCCATGGGGAGAAGTTCCCAAGGAACTTGCCAACCTCGATCGTCAGATCGCGTCCGAATCGAAGAAAGCCTCGGAAAATGGCGCCAAAAAAGAGGCCTCCGGTCTCTTTGAACGTTCGCCTGCTTCGGTAAAAAGTTTCAAACCCATTCCTGGTCAAAGCACTGTGCAAGTGGCGAGTTACGCCACCGAAGAAGAAGCTGTGGCCCGAGTGAATTTGCTCATCTCTAGTGGAATGAGCGACGCTTATTACACCAAGACCAAAGTCAAAAACGAATTCTGGTACCAAGTTGCCGTGGGTTCTTACAAGGACAAGTCCTGGGCTCAAAAAACCGGAGAACGCATGGTTCACCGCAGTCTCGCCTCGGAGTACTTTGTGCGCAAAGTTCCCGACTAAGAGCGCCATCCCTAATTCCAAACCCATGTTCCCGTTTTGAGGTATTCGCTGATCTCACCCGTCAACGTGGCGGGCAGGTCGCTGGCGCGGATCACATTGTCTTTGGCTCGCAGCGAGGCATAGAGAAGTCCATGCTCGAGCTCGCGCAAATTTCCCGGCCACGAATGTTCTCTGAGCAGAGCGAAGGCCGCGTCGTCGATGTCTTTGGGGGGCAATCCGTGCTGAGCACAGATCTGCGTCAGATAATGCTGCACGAGTCCTGGAACGTCGTCGGCGCGAGCGCGTAAGGCGGGTAGGTAAATCGGACAGATGTTGAGGCGGTAGTAGAGATCTTTGCGAAATTGGTTTTTCTCAATGAGCAGCTCTAAGGGCACGTTGCTCGCTGTGATGATTTGGCACTGCACATTGTCGGTGCTCTGGGCGCCCAGGCGCTCGAATTCCCGGCTCTGCACCACGCGCAGCAGTTTGCTTTGGGCTTCGAGGTTGAGGTTTTGGATCTCGTCCAAAAAAAGGCTCCCCTTTTTGGCGATTTCGAACTTGCCTCGCTGCACTTGGCGGGCCGAGGTGAAGGCCCCGCGCTCGTGCCCAAAGAGGATCGACTCGACGAGATTTTCGGGGAGCGCCGCGCAGTTGATGGGTACAAAAGGCGCATCGTCATCACCGAGACCGTGCAGCCGCCGGCGTTCGGCGTGGATCCACTTGGCGACAACCTCCTTGCCGGTGCCGGTTTCTCCGATGATCAGCACGTTGATGTTGGTGCTCGCTGCGAGCTCGACGTCGCGCCAGAGCGTTTCGCTCAGGCGCCCGCGCCCCTCAAACCAGCGGAAGCGGGAGCGGATCTTTTCGGCGAGGCTCGTGGCAGAAGGGGAGCGTTTACGGGTTGCGGCGCGGGAGCTGAGGGGCAATCCGTGGGGGAAAAAATGCGAACTCATCGTTGGATCTCCTTGTTTTGGCCAGTGACCCTTGCAATCCACAGGCCAAGGCCGAGAGCTCACGAAAAATTCGAAAATTTAAATAGTTATGATATTAAGGGTCGTCGTTTTGGGATACGCTGAAGGAGATTTTCGGGAAATCTCACGCGATAGTCCGGAGACTTGGAAGATTTTTGCAACGTGTTATTATTGAGCGAGAAGATGAAAAAAAAGAAAGTCTCAACCACCGTCTACCTCACGGAAGATCAGGTAGAGGCTTTACGACAGCTCCACGAACGCACTCGCGTGCCCATTGCCGAGTACATCCGTATGGGCATTGATTTGATCCTCTCCAAGTACGCCGAAAAACTCCCCGGTCAGGTTTCGCTCTTCGACGAGCTTTCCGTCGAGGACCTGGGCTACGGCAACAAAAAAAATACTCCCCAATCTGACGAATGATGCTCGAATGAGTCCCGCTTAGCGGCTATGACTAAAATCGATGAGCATTCCGGCCCACAAGATTCGCAATTTTTCGATCGTCGCGCACATTGACCACGGAAAATCCACCCTCGCCGACCGCCTCATCGAATTCACCGGCGGCCTCAGCAAACGCGAAATGCAGGCCCAGGTGCTCGACTCCCTCGCCATCGAACGCGAGCGCGGCATCACTATCAAAGCCCAGACCGTGCGCCTCAAGTACACCTCGCTCGCGGGCGAAGAGTTCTACCTGAACCTCATCGACACCCCGGGGCACGTGGACTTCACCTACGAAGTCTCGCGCTCGCTCGCCGCCTGCGAAGGTGCCATCGTCGTGGTCGACGCCGCCCAGGGCGTCGAGGCCCAAACCCTCGCCAACGTCTACCTCGCGCTCGACGCGAACTTGCACCTCGTGCCCGTCATCAACAAAATTGATTTGCCCTCGGCCGACGTCGAGCGTGTGCGCCAAGACATCGAAGACGTCATCGGTATCGACGCCTCCGAGGCGATTCCCGCTTCGGCCAAAGAAGGCATCGGCATTCAAGAGATCCTCGAGGCCGTTTGCAAAATCGTTCCGGCACCGCCCTCGCAGCCCGAAAAGCCCCTGCGCATGCTGATCATGGACTCCTGGTACGACAACTACCAGGGCGTCGTACTGCTCACCCGTGTGGTTGAAGGCACCGTGAAAAAGGGCGACCGCATCCAGATGATGCACATGAACGAGCGTCTCGAGGAAACCGAAAAGAATTGGTACACGATCAACCGCATCGGTTACTTCACGCCCAAGCCCATCGACGTCGATGAGGGTGGCCCCGGCGAAGTGCTCTTCGTGGTGGCGAGTATCAAGTCGGTGCGCGATACCAAGATCGGCGACACGATCACGCATTGGCACACACAGGCGGGCGATCAGCCCCTGTCGAACGTCGCCGAAGAGCCGCTGCCCGGCTTTAAAGAAGTGAAACCGGTCGTCTTCTCGGGGATCTTCCCCACCGACTCTAAAGACTACGAAGACCTCAAAGAATCGCTCGAAAAGCTCGTGCTCAACGATTCCGCCCTGACCTACGAGCCCGAATCTTCGGCCGCGCTGGGTTTCGGGTTTCGCTGTGGATTTTTGGGCCTTCTGCACATGGAGATCGTGCAGGAGCGCCTCGAGCGCGAGTACGACATGAACATCATCACCACGGCTCCCGGGGTGAAGTATCAAGTCACGCAGACCGACGGCAAAAAGATCGAGATCGAAAATCCCGACATGATGCCGCCCACCACAAAGATTGAAAAGATCGAAGAGCCCTACATCCGCGGCACGATCCACACGCCCACCGAATACGTGGGCGCGATCATCGCGCTCTGCGAGCAGCGCCGCGGCCGCCAAGAGCGCATCGACTACATCACGCAGGACCGCTGTCAGGTGATCTACACCCTGCCCCTGGGCGAGATGGTGTTTGATTTTTACGACAAGCTCAAGTCGCTTTCTAAGGGATACGCGAGCTTTGATTACGAGATCATCGGTTTTGAAGAGTCGAGCCTTGTGAAACTCGACATCCTCATCAACGGCGAACCGGTGGACGCGCTCTCGCTCATCGTGCACAAGGACAAGGCCCAGCACCGCGGACGCGAGCTCGCCAAGAAGATGAAAGAAGTGATCCCGCGCCAGCAATTCGACGTGGCGATTCAGGCCGCCATCGGCGCCAAGATCATCGCGCGCGAGAGCATCGGCGCCCTCCGCAAAAACGTGATCGCCAAGTGCTACGGTGGCGACATCTCCCGCAAGCGCAAACTCCTCGAAAAGCAAAAAGAGGGCAAGAAGCGCATGAAGTCCATCGGAACGGTGGACGTGCCGCAGGAAGCCTTCCTTGCCGTGCTCAAGATCGAGTAGCCGAGAACTTTCAGCTTTAGTGCTTCATGGTGTGCGACACCAAGTATACGGTAGAGTCCTCAGTGGTGCACTCTTCGAGCGTGGCGCTCTGGCTGACGATGACAGTGATGTCTTTGCCGAGTGTCTTTGGCTGTGAGCCTTTTTGTTTATAAGTGATTTGATAAACTTGTTTGAACAAGTTTATGCCGATGGGCTGTGAAGCCAGCAGTTGCACTTCGGTTTTTTCGAAGTCCACATTGTCGAGCGTCTTTTGATCAACGTATCCATGATTCCTTAGAGCATTGTGTCCGGACATTGCGGGACTATCTGTTTTTCCAACGCAATTGGGGTGTTTGGAGCTGCTTGCAAAGCATGAGACGGATGCGAGGGTGATGAGTGCTGTGGTGAAGTTGGTGATGCGGCTCATGAATTGATCTTAAGGGATAAAATTTGAAACGCAAAATTGACCCGGGCTATGGGGTGGTGATGAAATGTCTCCCATGGTGCAGACGTTGATGGTGGCCGCATTGGGACTTTTGGGTGTGCTTTGCCGCTACGGCCTCGACACTTCGCTGAAAGATCTCAGCTTTCCCTGGAGCACGCTCATCGCCAACCTCAGCGGCGCGTTTTTGGCCGGAGTGATCTACGCCTACGCCTCGACGCGCGGGATTTCGCAGTCCCTGCAGCTGGGCCTGCTCGTCGGATTTTGCGGCGGTTACACGACCTTTTCGGCCATGACGCTGCAGTCCCTGCAACTCATCGAAAAGGGGCGTATCGAGCTCGCCATGCTCTACCTCCTGGGTTCGCCGCTACTGGGGCTCGCGATGGTGGCGCTGCCGGTCCTGCTGGTCAAACGCTTCCTCTGAAGAAATTCCCTAGCTTTGAGCGCTATTTTTTTGCTAGAGACGGGGCCTCATGATTTTGAGGCACGCCCGCTCAATGTTCTTAGTCGTCGGCATCTCCGCCATGTCGAACGCGGTGCGGGCGACCCCGAATCCCTACAACCTGGGCAACGCGAGCGATGTGAGTGAGCGCATCAATAAACTGCGGTTTTACGATATCAGCAGCTCCCTTAAGCTCACCCCCTTGGGTGCGGTGCTCACTGAGCCGGTGATGCGTTTGCTATGGGTGGGACAGGTTTTTACCCATTCCGACTGGATCGGCATTCAGGCTTTTCTGGGGCTCATGCACCGAATTAACCCGGGCGGTAAGGACGACGCCTCCAACCTTTTCCTCTATACCTGCAAGGGCGGCTGGATTGACGTTGGTCACATACTGGGTACGGGGCTCATGTACAAAATTTTTCTGCAAACCTTGCGCCGGGGGCTGAATGGCCTGCGACCCATGACCTTCGTTACCCTAGATCGTTCGGACCGAATTCTTTTGGGCACCATTTCAAAGGAACTCGCGCGTGGGGTTCAGCGCGTCGATCCGCAGACCAAGAAGCTTCGCGGCTACGAATGGTGGGCAGGGTATTTCGCCATGCGTTCGAGCATACGCTATGAAGTTTGGCAGAATTCCAAAAAGAAAAAACTGAGATCCCCCCTGCTGGCGAGCGATGGCGAAGCCACCAGCGCGTTCACTATCGAAGATCTGCCTTCGAATTATTACGGAATTATGCTCGCCGAGCGAATTGAGCGAAAGCATTCCGTACGCGGATTTGCGAAGCGCTTTGAAGCGGAGCTCATGCAGCTCCTGGGCGGCTTCGGAGTGGTGAATCTCGACCATCGCACACGCAAGCGAGGGTGCCCTAAGACGGTGCGAGAGACCCTCACGGCCGACGCGAACTATTACAAGAAGATTGCCGAAAATGAGCAAGTGACGTTTCGTAAAGACGATTCCACCAATGTGAAAAGTCCGTACAACTACACCATTCACCCTAAAAAGACCCTCAGCCACGCGTGCCTGTGTGCGAACTAGTCGCCTGATGCGGGCATCCGACGCTTCATTTCAAGGAGCGGCGAGGTTCACTTCCAATTCCTTTTTCCAGCTGTAGACCTCAAGTCTGATCTCCGTGGCATCGTCGTTGGCTTCGCCAAAGTGCGCCGAGTAATTTGCTGTGATGTGGTCGTCGTACGCGTGAACGGTAACACGACGGACATTGCGAAAGCCTAACCTTTCGTTTACGACTCCGGCGGCTGTGAACTCGCGGTAGGCCCGCAGAATCTCGGCGCGTAGTTCAGGGATTTTTTTGGGGTAGCGGGCGCGGATCACGAGCTCGTCGATCTCGCTTGCGGTGGGTCGGAAACTGAAATCGGCAGCAGACTTGTGCCCAACTAAGGAAGACGCAAATCCCGAGGCGTTGTCCTGTAGCAGGCTGTCGTCGATACGCTCTATGTGAGGGTTTTGTAGCAACACGTAGGCCTTGACCACTGAGGAGATTCCCAATCGCCGAAGCTCAGTGTCGACGTTCATGAGATAGCCTACGCTGTTGTCCTGGATTCGGAATTGAAAAGTCGATGCCCGAAAGGATCTTTGCTCGCCGGATTCCTTAACAAGGGTGACGGCAACGGCGAGAGGGAAGGCGGCGCTCGGGCCGTCAGCGAAGGCCAAGTGAAGAGTCGTTTTTTGCTTAGATCAAACGCAATGTGAGACGATTGGACATGGGGCCAATGGCTATACCGCAATTTGGAGTTGCCCCCTATGGGAATCTTCTAGCGCGTTTCGACCTTGGCGTTCTCCGGACCTTGGGCTAGGCTGACTTTTCGATGGCACGGTCAACGCGTCCTTCGAAAGGGCACTCCAAACAACTTCTCAAAATTGATGATCTTTCCAAGGCGCAGGTCAAAACGCTCATTGAGTCGGCTTACCTAAAGCTCAAAAAAGGTCGCATCACACCCAGCAAGTCCAAAGCGTTGCCCGTGGGCCTCATTTTCGCCGAATCCTCCACCCGCACGCGGGTTTCTTTTGAGCGCGCCGCTCGCTCGCTCGGTATGGAGCCCTACCTCTTGGAGTCCTTTTCGTCTTCGCTTTCCAAGGGCGAAGACCTTAGCGACACGGTGCTAAATCTCCAGGCCCTCGGCATCAACGCCTTTGTGGTGCGCACGACTTCGACCGAAGAGCTCCTCGCCCTGCGCGCTCTCGGGGTGTCGGTGCTCAACGCCGGCGACGGCGTGGGCGAACACCCTTCGCAGGCGTTGCTCGATCTGCTGTGCCTTTACGCCAAGTTTGGCGCCTCGTGGCCAAAGCTCCTCAAACAAAAACTCTGCATCGTGGGCAATCTTTCGCACTCGCGGGTGGTGAATTCGTGGATAGCCCTTGGAAAACTTTTGGGCCTCTCCATCGAACTCGTCTCGCCCAAGGCGTGGCGGCCGTCACTGCTGGAGGATTTCCGCTGGTCGGAGGATCTGGAGCAGGGCCTCGAGGAGGCCACCGTCGTGATGGCCCTGCGAGTGCAGCGCGAGCGACTGGGCACCGGTTCGACCGCCGACCTCCACGACTACGTCTCCAGCTACCAAATCACCCCAAAACTCCTGGCCGGGCGGCCGCTCATGCATCCCGGGCCGATCAATTGGGGTGTGGAGCTCGCTCCCGAGCTGCGCGAATATGCGAACTCGCTCATTTTAGACCAGGTGCGCTGTGGATATTACTTGCGCGCCACGCTCCTTGAGCACTTTATTTTGGGCCGCTGAAATGGGCTCTTGTCTGGGCCCGAGACTATGCCCTAGAGTGACCTTTTAATGACAGCGAATCGCGAGCCCACCAAGGTTACTCTTCTGCTCGAGAAGGGTGTTCAGCTCGACGCATTTGCCTACGGAAACTTTGATCACCCTAGATTCGGAGAACTGGTTTTTTGTACGGCAATGACGGGCATCGAAGAAGCCCTTACCGATCCCTCGTACTGCGAGCAAATCGTCGTCACTTCTGTCGCCCACGTCGGCAACACCGGCTTCACCGGTGAAGACATGGAATCCAAAAAACTCTGGGCCGAAGGCCTTGTCTGCCGCGAGCTCGAAACCGTGCCCTCCAATTGGCGCGCCAAAAAGCCCCTGCATGAGTGGATCGTGGACGAAGGTCGCTTTGTGCTCTTCGATGTGAACACGCGCGCGCTCGTGCAAGAGCTGCGAGATCGCGGCTCGCAAAAAACCCTCGTCTTCCGCGCGGGCTCTATGAGCGGCGACGAAGCCAAGTCCTATCTGCAAACCAAAGTGCCCTCGATGAAGGGCGCCGATCTCACCGCCAAAGTCACTTCGCCCAAACCCTTCATCTATGGCAAGGACGATCCGGGTTATTGGCCGCTCGATGGCTACCTGGGACTCTCTGGTCTCAAAGAAAAACATCAAGAGTCGCGTAACATCGCCGTGTGGGATTTCGGTGTGAAGAACAACACCCTGCGCATTCTCTCCTCCACAGGTGCGACGCTCTCGGTGATGCCGGCCACGAGCAAGGCCGAAGATTTTCTGCGCGCCGACATTCACGGAATTTTTCTGAGCAACGGCCCAGGCGATCCTGCGGCCGCCACACACATCATCGCGGAGCTCAAAAAGATTCTCGGCAAAAAACCGATCTTTGCCATCTGCCTCGGGCACCAGCTTGTGGCGCTTGCGGCCGGGTCGAAAACTTTCAAGCTCAACTTCGGCCACCGCGGCATTCATCACCCGGTGGTAGAGTTGAGTCGCAGCGGCGAAGCTCAGCGCACCTGGATCACCAGCCAGAACCACGGCTTTGCCGTGGATCCCGATACCATATCGAAACAAGGCTGGTTAAAATTTGTCCACGCGGACGACGGCAGCGTCGAGGGCATCTCGTACCCCGAGTGGAATTGCGACACTGTGCAGTTCCACCCCGAGGTGGGGCCCGGACCTTTCGATTCGTCCGTACTGATCAAAAACTTTTTGGGAGAAACCGTGTATGCAGGGAGTTAGAGCTTATCTAGACGAAGTGGCAACCTATTATTCTTCGGGCGCGTACTACAACGAGATTGTGGCCGCACGTAAGGAGTTCGCCGAAAAGGTGGGCCTCCTCGCCGAAGGTGTCGACACGGATTTTGACCGCCAGGCGGACACCTTCCTGGATTGGTTTCTCTTTGATCGCAAACTCTCCAAACAGGAGATCGCGCCGATCAAGGCTTACCTTTACGACAATGGACCGACTTTAGAAGATGGCAAAAAAGAAATCTTCGGTCGCCTCTCTGAAAACGTACACTCGATTTTCGAAGTCTTGAAGGCCAAGAAGACCGACGTTTACCTCAAGGATCTGCTCGATGGCGAAAAGTACGTTGTCGAAGACGTCGAAGTGAACCAGGGGTTCATCAAGGGCGATATCCTCGAGACGCGCCTCGTGCAGCTCGGCGACCGCATGGTTTTCGGCATCGCCTTCAATTTTCACCCTAAAGAGGCGGAGTCTTTCATCAAGAAGCAGTCCAAGCGTCTCAAGAACCTCGATGAGCCGCACCGGATCGTCTTCATGCACCAGTTGCTGAAGATGCGCAACAAAGTGGAACAATACTCCCACATCGACATCAAACACATTTATTGCGAAGAACCACTGCTGTGAAAAAAGAGCTCTTTGATTCCGTTCAGAACGTCCTGGTGATTGGCTCGGGTCCCATCGTGATCGGCCAAGCCTGCGAGTTTGATTACTCGGGCACCCAGGCGTGCAAAGCCCTGCGCGAAGAGGGCAAACGGGTGGTGCTGCTGAACTCGAACCCCGCGACGATCATGACCGATCCGGGGATTTCGGACCGCACCTACATTGAGCCGGTCGACATCACGACCGTGATTGCCATTCTTCGTAGAGAAGGCATCGATTCGATCCTTCCCACCATGGGCGGCCAAACGGCGCTCAACCTCGCCATGGCGCTCGCCAAAACTCCCGACGTGCTGGAGAACGTGAAAGTCATTGGCGCCAACTTGCGTTCCATTCACCTCGCCGAAGACCGTCGCGCGTTTCGTGAGCTCGTTGCCTCGCTCGGCATGGACACGCCTAAATCTCGCGTGATCCGCTCCGTCGAGGAGTGCAAAGAATTTGCGAGCGATGCGGGCTTTCCCTTCATCCTTCGCCCTTCGTTCACGTTGGGCGGTAGCGGTCAGGACTTTGTCTTTGCCGCCGAAGAACTCGTCAAGAAATGCCAAAAGGCCATCGACGCCAGCCCCGTGGGCGAAGTGCTCGTGGAAGAATCCGTGCTCGGCTGGAAAGAGTTCGAGCTCGAGGTCATGCGCGACTACCAAGACAACGCCATCGTGGTTTGCTCTATCGAGAACCTCGACGCCATGGGCATCCACACCGGGGACTCCATCACCATCGCCCCCGCGCAAACGCTCACCGACCGTGAATACCAAGCCATGCGTAGCGACGCCCTCAAGCTCATCCGCGCCGTGGGCGTAGAGGCCGGTGGTTGCAACGTGCAGTTCGCCGTGCACCCGCAAACGGGTCGCCGCATCGTTATCGAAATGAATCCGCGCGTGTCGCGCTCCTCGGCGCTCGCCTCCAAAGCGACGGGCTTTCCGATCGCCTACGTCTCTGCGAAGTTGTCCATCGGTTATGCACTTTCGGAGATCGACAACCACGTCACCGGCACCACGAAGGCCTGCTTCGAGCCGCCGATCGACTACGTCGCGCTAAAAATTCCGCGCTGGAACTTTGAAAAGTTCCAAGGTGCAAAAGACATCTTGAAGCCCCAGATGCAGGCCGTGGGCGAAGTGCTCGCCATCGGCGCCACCGTGGGCGAGGCCTTCCATAAGGCGCTCACTTCGCTCGAGCGGTCTTGGCCCAAATTCAAGCCTGTCGACTCGGCAAACCCTGTTGAGGCTTGGGAACACGAAGCGCCCTCACTGCTCAGCGTCGCGCACTCGCGCCGCGCTTACGCGATTTGGGATGCGCTCGCATCAAACGTGGATCCCGAATGGCTCGCGAAAACCGTAGAGTGGGATCCCTTCTTCACGCGCCAAATTTCCAAATTCCAAAAGAAAGCTGGCCTTGGCCCCCGCGCCACGCGCCAGATGTCCCTGGAGCCGCGCTACGAGTGGATTGACACCTGCTCGGCCGAAATGATGGCGCGCACGCCGTTCTTTTATTCCACGCGCGTGGCGCTCGCTGCACCTGCGGGCGAGCCGGCAAAGTCCGCTACCGACACCAAAAAACGCGTGGTGATTCTCGGCTCGGGTCCCAACCGCATCGGTCAGGGTGTGGAGTTTGACTACTGCTGCGTGCATGCTTCGCTGGCGCTGCAGCGCCTCGGTTACGAAACCGTGATGATCAACTGCAATCCCGAGACCGTGTCTACCGACCCTTCGGTTTCGACCCGTCTTTACCTCGAGCCGCTCGAGCCCTCTTCGGTGAAGAGCATCCTCGATCGCGAATTTGCCGGCACGAAAAAAGAAGACGCCCTGGTGCTCGTGCAAACGGGTGGCCAGACGCCGCTCAAACTTTCCCAGTCGGTGAACGATTGGGGCTATTCGATACTCGGCACCTCGCCCGCATCGATCGACCTCAGTGAAGACCGCGAAAAATTTGCGGCCCTGCTCGCCAAGCTCGAGATCGACTGCCCACCTTCGCGCGTGGCCACTTCGCTCGACGAATCGCTCGCCGCCGCCAAGGAACTCGGTTACCCCGTGATTGTGCGCCCCTCCTTTGTGCTGGGTGGTCGCGGCATGAAGCTCTGCAGCCGCGAGTCCGACATGATCGACGCTTTTGCGGAGGCCAAAGAGGTCTCCGAAGATTACCCGCTCTACATCGACAAGTACCTCGTGGGCGCTATCGAGTTTGACATCGACGGCATCTGCGATGGCAAAGACGCTTGGCTCGCGGGCGTCATGGAACACGTCGAAGAGGCGGGCATCCACAGCGGCGACTCCTCTTGTGTGATTCCGCCCATCCGTCTGCCCAAGCAAACCTTGAAGCGCATGATCGAAGTCTCCAAGCGCCTCGCTGTCGCGTGCGGCGCGCGCGGACTTTTTAACATCCAAATGGCCGTCATCGGCGAGCAAATCTACGTGATCGAAGCCAATCCGCGCGCTTCGCGCACGGTGCCTTTCCTCGCCAAAGCCACCGGCCTTCCGATCATCGAGTGGGGCATCCGCGCGGCGCTCGGCGAGCCGATCGCCAGCTACGTTCCCGACCGATCTTTCGAAGAACTCCTGCGTCTGCCGAATGATCACTTTGCGGTGAAGGTCCCGGTATTCCCCTTCGACAAGTTCGACAATGTGGATCCCATCCTCGGCCCCGAGATGCGCTCCACCGGCGAAGTTATGGGCATCGATCAGCGCTCCGGCGCGGCTTTCGCCAAAGCCTACCTCGGCGCGGGTTTGAACTTGCCTGTCAAAGGCAAGATTCTCTTTAGTGTGCGTGATCTCGACAAGCCGCGCGCCGTGGCGCTCGCCCGAGTTTTTGAACTGCTCGGCTTTGAAATTTGGGCAACATCCGGAACGGCGTCGTACTTCAAGGACCAAGGCATTGAAGTGCTCGAGGTTGCAAAAATCGGACATTCGCAAATGGGCGAGAAAGACCTTCTCGGTCACCTCGAAGCGCGCACTTTCGACATGGTGGTGAACACCGCCGGTTCGGCCGGTTCCTTCAAGGACGGCACGAGCATTCGCCAGGTGGCACTCAAAACCCGGGTGCCACTCATGGGCACCTTGGCCGCGGCCGAAATGGCCTCGCTTGCGATCCGCACGCTCATCAAAGAGGGCACTCTGCGCCCCCTTTGCTTGCAGGAAGTGATGGCGGTTTCGCAGGTTCCAGGTACCTAAAGGTACCTGGAACCTTATGTTTGACGACCCGAGGCCGTGCGGCTAGAGCTATTGGCTATGTCAGACAAAGTGCCCATTACCTTGGCCGGAAAACTCGCTCTCGAAGAGGAACTCCGCCACTTAAAGTCCGTGGAGCGTCCCGCTGTGATCGAAGCGATCGCCACGGCCCGTGCGCACGGCGACTTGTCTGAAAACGCTGAATACTCGGCGGCCCGCGAAAAGCAGAGCTTTATTGAGGGGCGTATTCTCGACATCGGCGACAAACTCGCGCGCGCCGAAGTCATTGATCCCGCGAGCATCGATACGACGAAAGTCGTTTTTGGTGCTACCGTAGAGCTCGTCGATGAAGACGGTAACGAAGTCACTTATCAAATCGTCGGGGATCCCGAAGCGGATCTCGACAAAGGGCGCATCTCGATCTCTTCGCCCATCGCGCGTGCGGTGCTAGGAAAAGAAGCTGGAGATGAAGCCGTCGTCAAAAGCCCCAAAGGCAACATCGTCTTCGAAATCGCCGCCGTCCGCTACTCCTAAGCGCGTGCCGGTGGCGACACCGGCGCCGACAGGCATTTTCATGCCGGTGCGTTTCCTCAAGGGGATCGGCGACAAACTCTCCGAAAAATTCTTAAAGGCTGACATCACTTCGCTGTGGGATCTTTTGCTGCTCATGCCGCGCAAGTACCTCGATCACCGCAAGCCGATGAGTTTTGGCGAGCTCGACATGGCCGCGCGTATGGAGACGGTGGTCTTCGCTCGCGGGCGCGTGGAGTCTTACCACGAACGGCGCGGTGGTCCGCGCGGACGTTCGCTCTGCGAAGCCTTGGTGCGTATCGAACAGGGCGTCTCTGCGCTCCCGGCCTATGTGTACTTCGTGTGGTTCCATGCGCAGCAAAAAAACTTCGTCGAGCAGAAATTCCCACCCGGATCGGAGCTCACCTTCTCGGGCAAGGCGCAGGCCTTTCGCGGTCGCATTCAAATCTCGCACCCCGACATCTACGATCAAAAGCGTTCCGAAGACGAGCCTTGGCACCACGGCGCCTACGTGCCCATTTATACCGAAATTTCGGGCATCTCTTCGCGCGTGCTGCGCAAGATCCTCTACCAAGCGCTCCATCGCCCCGAGATGGAAACGCTTCGGCAAACCTTACCGCCGGAGATCGAGGAGCGGTTTGAACTTCCGACACTGCTCGCATCCCTGCGCGAGTTGCATTTTCCCGAGCATGTGGAGCCGCACCCTGAGCATGGTCTATGGGGATCAACTTATTTCAAGCGCCTGGTCTTCGAAGAACTTTTTTACATGTCGCTCTCGCTGCTGCATCAGCGCGTGATGTGGGCCATGGACAAGAGTCTTGAGTCGCAGGTGCCGGTGCTCACGAGTGCAGATGCGGTGATGAAAGAGTCCGCAAAAAAACTCCCCTTCGCACTCACCGGTGATCAGGCCAAGGTGCTCGAGCAAATCGCCGCGGACCTCGCGTGCAAAAAAGAAATCCTTCCGATGCACCGGCTCGTACAGGGCGACGTGGGCAGCGGCAAAACGGTGGTGGCGTTTTTATCGATGATCGCCGCTACGGAAGCCGGCTACCAGAGCGCTCTTATGGCGCCCACCGAGATCCTCGCCGATCAGCACTACCAGAATTTTGTGCGCATGTTCCCCGAGCGCGCCCAGCGCGTGATTCTGCTGAAGGGCTCACTCACCGCCAAGCAAAAAAAGCTCGCCCGCGAGGCTATCGCCGCTGGCGAGGTGGACGCCGTGATCGGCACGCAGGCGCTGATCGCTGAGGGAACCGTTTTTGCAAAGCTGGGCCTCGTTGTGGTCGACGAGCAGCACCGTTTTGGCGTTGCTCAGCGCATTGCCATGAAAAAGAAAAACGACACCGGCATCATTCCGCATTTGCTCGTGATGACAGCGACGCCGATTCCGCGCTCGCTTGCGCTAAGCCTCTACGGCGACCTCAGTCTCAGCGTGATCCGCGAAAAACCCCCAGGCCGTCAGCCCATCAAGACCCACTTGATATCGGACGTGCAAATCGATGGCCTCAAGCGCCGCATCCGGGATTTTGTGAACGAGGGCAAACAGATCTACCTCGTGTATCCGCTCGTCGAAGAGTCCGAAGAGCTCGACCTGCGCGACGTGCAGAGCGCCTTCGAAGAATGGACGCGCGAATTCGACGGCGTGAGCATCGGGCTTCTGCACGGCAAGATGAAAGCCAAAGACAAAGAAGCCGCCATGGCGAGCTTCAAAGCCGGTGAGACGCGCGTCCTGATGGCCACCACGGTGATCGAGGTCGGCGTCGATGTGCCCAACGCCTCGGTGATGGTAATCTTCCACGCCGAACGTTTTGGTTTGTCGCAGCTGCACCAGCTGCGCGGCCGGGTGGGGCGCGGCGCCGAGGCGAGCCTCTGCGTGCTGGTGGGCCCTAAGAATCTCGGCGCGCAGTCCAAGGAGCGGCTCATGGCCATGGTGGAATCCGACGACGGGTTTTTTATCGCCGAAAAGGATCTCGAACTGCGCGGACCCGGGGAATTTCTCGGCACCCGCCAGAGTGGGGTGCCGGCCTTTCGGGTGGCCCAAATCATCCGCGACCTCAGCCTTATGGAGCTGGCCCGCACGGCCGCCGAAGAGGTGTTGCGCGAGGACCCCTCCTTAGAAAAACCCGAGAGCGAGGTTCTACGTAAGGGCCTGAAAATATGGTGGGGTCAGCGCATGGAACTCACCCAAGCCGGCTGACGTTGACACTTTGCGTTATTCTGGCTAGAGCCTTGGCCCAAATGCTCCGTCGTTTCGCCGTCTTTGCGCTCGTCTTCGCTGCGTCTGCGGCCGGCGCGACGACGCCCGAAAAGAAGCCCAGTGTTCCAGGCAAATGTGATGGGCTTTTCGATAAGCTCGAGGAGCGTCAGCGCGAAGCGCTGAAGCATTTGGTTGGAGATGTCGAAGGCATGATCGAGCGCGGCGAGATGACACGTGCTGAGATTGAAGAAGCGGTGTTGCGCTGGTCGAAGATGTCGGATCAGGCCTCGGTGATTGGCCACGATCCCGAGGGCTTTACGGCCAAAATCGAAAGCCTTGACGACATCAGATATTACCAAATGCAGATCATGGACGGCATTTGGGTGGTGCTGCGCGAGAAGATCTTTGATCCCTCACGCACAAAAATTTTCTACCATTCTATGGTGGAATCAAAGATTTTCCCAAAACCACTTCGTTTGCTGATCAATGACCTTTCTCTGGCTTTCCAGAATCCCAGTGGCCGAGTGTCCACGCGTGGGGCGGCGTCCATTCACCACATGCAGGCTGCGGTGACCACCCATGCCATGCTGACGCCCGAAAAACTCTGGCAGAGTTTTCAGCAATTGCACGACATCGGCGATGTTCAAACGCAGCGTGAGTGGATTGCGGTGGCCCTCTTAGAAGAGGCGGCGACGTGGCCACAGCGTCGTGCGATGTCCTTTCAATCGACATTGTTAAATTTGCACATGCATGACCTTGCTGTCTTCGACGAGAAACCGCGTCGGGCCAAAGTCAATTTTGCCACTCCCTACCAAATTTTCGAGAACATTGTGCTCACCAAAATCTGGCTCGACCACCATATCAGCTACCTCAAAGTTGAGGAGTCATCGGAAGGTACTGAGGCTCGATTCACCTACGACGCCGATAAGGACATAGAAAAACAAGTTCACGCTCGCCTCTTGGAAGACGTGATCACGGCGCAGCTGAATCTTTTTGAGATCTGGAAAAATCGCAGCAATCTCGAGCTTCAGAAACAACTCGAAGTCATGATGGTCGACGCCAGGCATTTGGCCGAGGCCCTTTACGTCGAGCGCCATCCGGATCGCGACACCCTCACGGCTCCTGAGCTACAAGCGGTTTACGACATCGAGCAGAAAATTCGTCCAGTCGTGGAAGTGGAGCCCGAGCCCGTGCGCGAAGAGCTTACCGAGCCCGAAGAGATCGCGGCGATGAGCCTGGCGGAAACTTTCGAAACCACATTGGTTCGCGAGCGCGAGCCGGAAAGCGCCACCGCTCTGCCGACGCTTCCGGTGAGCTTCGCACCGTTGCACCTCGGTCCGGACGGAAGCTTGTCCATGGCCCAACTCGACGCCGGTTCTGGTGCGTGGGTGCTCGCAGCCATCGATGGGCACCAGGCGGCCGCCACTCAGCGCTGGACGGTACGCCTTACTCGTGATGCGCAAAAGGAATGGAAGTTGGTGGCGAGATATGCGGACAACCGGTCGCAGCAATTTTTTGAGCGAATGAACCGGGCTTTCGCCACTATCCTTTCTAGCGGATACTATGCATCGATCGGGCAACCCGGCTTTCCGTACGTGAAAAACATTCGCGGCGGAGAGGATGTTTTTGAATTTTTGCTCGGCAATTCACGTCGGGTGATCTACCACGTAGACGCTGAACGCCGAGAGCTACTCGTGACGAGCTTCAGCGCTCACCACAAAGTGAGTTATTAATAAAAGGAGAGAACAATGAAGATCAAAAATGTTATGGCAATGATTCCTTTGGTGGTTTCAACTTTCGCGCTGGTCGCGAAGTCCGAACAAAAATTCAAAACGGCTGCAGATCCCTGCCCCAAGGGCACGCACGAAGTGATCGTCACCGAAGAGTATAAATATCAGGTTTCCAAAGACACGAAAGAAATCACGACGGTCAAAGACACTTCAAAAGGTTGTCGCGACAACAAAGATTCACAGATCGAGGAACGCCACTAGGCGAGAGAAGGAGACTCAGCTGTCTTTAGGCGGCGTGACGTCTTTTTCTTTTTCGGCGAGTTTCTTTTTGGCTTCTTCGTCCTTGCCTTCGAGGCCTTCGCGGAATCCGCGAATGGCTTTGCCGAGCGAAGGTCCGATGCCCGCGAGTCGCGAGGGACCAAAAAGAAGAAGCAAGATGATGGTGATGAGAACCAGTTCGCCGAAGCCAAGCATAGATCTATGTTAATCGACTCAGGGGTCGGCCTCAAGCCGCCGTCAGAAAACCCTCAAGACTCGCTCAGGGCCATGAGCGCTTTCAGCTCGCTCGCCACGGTTTCGGCGTAGGAGTTCCAGTCGACAAATCGAAGCGTTTTCTTAATGATTCCCTTGGGATCAACGAGAAACGTCACACGGTTGGCAAAACCCAGTGGCAAGAGCACCTTGTAGCTCTTGGCGACGGCCTTGCCTTTGTCTGAGAGGATCGGAAAGGGCAAACTCTGTTCGGCCGAGAACTGCTGGTGCGAGGCTTCGGAATCCGTAGAGATGCCGACAAGACCCACGTCGAGCGCACGCAAATCCGCCCACGAATCGCGAAAGGAGCACGCCTGCGCCGTGCAGCCTGGAGTGTTGTCTTTGGGATAAAAATAAATCACGAGCCATTTGCCGTGAAAGTCTTCAAGTTGATGAGAGTTTCCTGCTTGATCTTTGAGCTCAAAGGTCGGGGCATAAACGCCCGGCTTGAGCCCTTGCCCGAGCCACTCGGTTACCGTTTCGAACATACTGAGAAAATCATATTAAAAAATTCACCCAGGTCAACGACAACGAGGCTTCTCGTAGACGCTCTTTGAGAGGGACGTTATGATTTCGACGTGGAACAAAAAAGTGGTGCCAAAAAGGTTCTAATCGTCGGCGGTGGCTTTGCCGGTCTTAACGCCGCGAAAGCGCTCGGCAAACGCGAAGATCTCGTGGTGACCATCATTGATCAGCGCAATCACCATTTGTTTCAACCACTGCTCTACCAAGTGGCTTCCGCAGGGCTCAGTCCGGCGGACATCGCCTCGCCCATCCGCTCCATCTTTTCGCGTAAGGATCACGTGAATGTGGTACTCGATCGCGTGCAGGGCGTACGCCTCGCCGAGCGCGCCGTTGAGCTGGCCGATGGCAAAACGCTTTCTTACGATTATCTCGTGCTCGCTTGTGGCGCCACTCACTCTTACTTTGGCCACGAAGAGTGGGAAGAGCATGCGCCCGGACTCAAAACCCTCGAACAGGCGACCGAGATTCGTCGACGTATCTTGTTGGCGTTTGAAGAGGCCGAAAAAGAGTCGCTCCCAACTCGTAAAAAGATGCTCCAGACCTTCGTGGTGGTGGGCGGTGGTCCCACTGGCGTGGAGCTGGCCGGCGCCATTGGCGAGATGAGCCGCTACACGCTGAAGCGGGATTTTCGTTCGATTGATCCTTCGCGCACGCGCATCTTCCTTATTGAGGCGGGCCCGCGAATTCTCCCTTCGTTCTCGGCGCGGCTCTCGCGTCGCGCCACACAGGATCTCGAGCGCTTGGGCGTGAGCGTGTGGACCGACTCGCCAGTGACTCGTATCGAAGCGCGCGGCGTGCAGGTGGGCGAAGACTTTTTAGAAGCGGGTTGCGTGCTTTGGGCTGCGGGCGTGAAACCCTCACCGCTCAACGCCACGCTCGGCGTGCCCCTCGACAGGCAGGGGCGCGTGATGGTGCGCGAGGATCTCTCGCTCGCGTCTCACCCTGAAGTCTTTGTGTTGGGCGACCAGGCACACTCCCTCGATGCCAAATCGCAAAAGCCGTTGCCGGGTCTTGCGCCTGTTGCGATTCAGCAGGGACGACACGTTGCGCGAGTCATCGTAGCTGACTTGCACGGCAAAGCTCGCCGCTCCTTCAAATATATAGACAAGGGCCAGATGGCGACGATAGGTCGCAAAAAGGCTGTGGCCGAAAGCGCGGGCTTGGAATTTACCGGATTCACCGCCTGGATGATGTGGCTCTTCGTGCACGTCTATTATCTCATCGGCTTTAAGAACCGTCTTTTTGTGATGCTGCAGTGGATGTGGTCCTATCTCACCTTCAGTCGCGGCGCGCGGCTGATCGTTTCTAAGGATTGGCGCACCTTCAAAAACCCGTAATGGGCCCATTATTGCGCCTACGGTGCCCAGATCCTGGACACTCTAAGTGCATGATCTGACAAATGGGGACGCCTGTATGCGCGTTCCTGCAACTTGGCCCGCGCTTTGCTTTACCTAAGAAAATTCTTTGGAGAGTGAGGACTAGTCTATGAAAATTCAAAACGCCATTTCCGTATTGATGTCCCTTGTCGGCGCCACTTCGGCCCTGGCTTACCAAGTGCCCAGCGTGGACGTCGAAATCACCGTGACTCTTAACGCCGCCCAGAAAAAAGAACACAACAAAGAAACGACAAAAGAAACCCGCTTGGCGACCAGCATCTGGCAAGACGAATCGAGCGGCCGTACCTTCGTGGCCCTCAAAGAGCTCGAGTCTAAAACCAGCCAGCGCTTGGCGCTTTCAGCGGGCTTCGGTGAAGGCCGCGCCCTTACGAGCCTCATGATTCGCGGTGAGATCAAAGCCATCCAGGCGACCCGCGAGGGCGGCTCTAGCGATGAGCTGAAGATCATCTCCGTCACCAATGCCCAGGGCAAGATGTGCAAGGTGGATGCAAAAGCCCAAACCTCGCTTTTTGAGTGCCTCCTACGTGAGGACTTTAAAAACGTGCTCAACTCCAATGCCCCTCTCAAAAATTCGATGAAGATCTTCCGCAGCTCGGGCGCAAGCACCGTAGAGGATTTCCTCTTCGTGGTGGACATGCAGAGGAACTTCTTCGCAGAGATCGCCATTGTGGCCCGCCGCGAAGCCCGCGAGAGCAAAGAAAGCATGATGGCCACCGACGTCCCCCATACTTTGAAATAGTTAGCTCGGGTGCCAGGTATAGGTTCCTGGAACCTATACCTGGCACTAGCTGTCTAATTCGTAGACAGGCGCCGTGATCTTTACCAAAGTTTTGCCTGATTTAGCCTTTTGTTAAGATTGGGTTAAGCCAAAAACCCCATGGGATCATGGGCTTAGCCATAAGGTCAAAAATCCGTCATCTCGGCACGCCCTTTGCTCCTACTCCGTTAAGGGGTGGAGTATGCAAACCATACGTTTTAACAATTCGGTCTTCGCAGCCATGGCGTCACTGACGCTCGTGATGTCCTGCGGAATCAAGCAAGTTGAAGGTACGGGTTCGTCCACCAACGCTGGCCGCTATAACAACGACATATATGATGACAGCGGCTCTTCTTCGGATTGGCAGCGTCTGTGCTCCAAGCCCGTGCTCTTCACTTCGGTGGGCGCGCTGGAAAGTGGACTTGAGAAGTACTTCTTTACGACCAAATACGGTGTGCCCGCGTATCCCGGCGAAGTTCGCGACTTGGAACTGCCCGTAAACTGGTGCTTTAAAATCGCCAGCGGCGGTTCGCGAGCAGCCTTCCGTATCGAATACGAAGACCACTTCGGTGGTGGTTGGTACGAGATGTCGGCCTCCAAGAGCTCGAATCCTTCGAGCGCTTCTAAGGCTCCGATTCTCTTCCATTCGGAGATCAACACGAGCACCAACGTGCTCGACGTGATCTTCCTCGATTCGCAAGGTTTTACGCAAATCACCGGTCCTAAAGTTGGTGATTATTACGAAGCGACGATTCGTTTCGCGAACTTGCCTACCGAGTCGGATTACACCAACGCGCAAATCGCGAGCATCAAACAGAAGTGTCAGAGCGGCGAATGGACCGTGGCCAAGTGCCTTGGTTACAACATGCCCTCCACGTTCTGGTGGGAAGACCAAAACCAAAATCCGTCGAACAACACGCTCGAAATGGCGCGTGAGATGCTCGACGGCGGTGGCGGCGCCGAAGCCGGCACGATCGGTACCATGAAGTTCCGACTGAGCGATGTGCTCTGGTAGGAATTTGGAAAATTAGGGGAATAACTAGGGGGAATTATGAAAAACTTAACCAAGAATCTACTGCTCGGACTGCTCGCGATCACCTTGAGCGCTTGCGGATCCAACGATAACGAATACGGCTACGGCCAGTATTATCCGGGAGCCTTCTCGGGCATGGCTTGCCAAGAGCTGGGCAACGCGCAAAAGCTCGGAGTGTACTTTGGTACCTTCGGCAACGGCGCTAAGTTCGGCATCGACATTTACCAGTCGACGGGCAACCAAATTGCCGCAGTAGGCGACATCTACATTCCGGATATCCAGCGCTTCTGGAACCCCGGCATGTACACGCCAGTAGGCCAGACTCAGCAATTCGTAAGCTGTCTGACTTCTAACGGATACAACGGTACGCTGACCACGCAAGGCACAGGCGCTTATCGCACTATCGAAGTGGTGCTCCAAGGCTCGAACGTAGCGATCACACTGGGTGCCAACTTGCCCGGTACCTCGAACCGTTCGCAACTTGCCGGTAACAACATCATCGGCCCCGCGTATGTGCAGATGAACGGTGCCGCGGACATCTTTGTTTTGACTGAAGATTCGCCTTGGTAGTAACCAAGATCGAGTGAGTTACCTGGTCGTATCCCTAGTTTCCCTCAAGGGAGTCATCGCCTTCGGTACCTGGCAAGACGGCCAGGTACCGAAGGTTCTTTCGTTTTACGAATGGACAAGCGGTGACAACGCGGGGCTCTCGAGCGACGTCGCCCGCGCCTGGGGCGAGCTGCAAAACCGTGTCGGGGAATCTGCTCTGCGTGAGCTGCGTGAAATCTACGTGGTTTCGGGGCCGGGCTCCTTTACCGGCATTCGCGTTGGAGCGGCCTTTGCCGCGGGTCTCGCCTATGGACTTGGCGTTCCTGTTTATTCCCTCTCGAGCTTTGACCTCTTTGCGCAGCCGGTGGGCATTCCTGTGCGCACGCATCTGGCGATGAACACCCCTGCTGACGAATGTGCGGCGGCGGTCATCGAATTTCTCTTTGCACCCCTTGCCGCGGGAGAGACGGCTGAGTGCCGCTTGCCCCATTCCGGGGACACTCTTCTGGGGGTGGCCGACGCTCCTGAAGAGTTGAAATTCTGGCCCACCGAGGCGCAGATTCATCACGCGCTTCTGCAAAGCGGCACCAAGCGCCAACCCCTACAGCCTGACTACGGCATCGGTCCTAAAATTTCGGGTCAGAGAATCAGCTAAAGAGCGCCACGCCCAGCGACACCAACACGGCCGTCAGCATGCCAAAGAGGATGCTCATGATGAGCGCTGGCAAAATATAGATGCCAAAGAAAGTGCGTAGCTTGGAGAGTCCCGCGAGCTGCGCGAGACCCACTACGGTGTAAACCATCGGCAGGATGGCCACCGCAATGGCCCCAACTCCTGGTAGAAAGCCAAAAATCGTGGTCCAGTGGGCGGCGATCATCACGCAAAAAATTCCCGACCAGCTGAGGCGCTGCGTATTTGCGCCGAGTAGGCGCAGCGTGAGCAGACCAAAGGCGGCGAGTAGCGTGGTGTAGGCGAGCGTGAAAAAGGGCGCGAGCGAAGAAAAAAGCTGTCCTGCCACTAGGGAGAGCTGCTGCAAGCCATGATGAATTTGTCCCGAAATGCGCGGATCGAGGCCTTCGAATTCTGCTGACCAGTGGGTCGGAAAGCTCACCGTGGAGATCATCGCGTTCAATGCGCCGAGCGCGAGGAAAACCAAAATGACTTTGGCCCAGACAACGTGGTTGATGCGTTCGCTGTGACCAAAAAATTCAAAAAAGTGACGTGGCTTGGTGAGCAGTACCTTGAAGTCGACGAGCAGGTTGGACTCGTCGAGGGGGTGAAACGAACCCGCGACCGATGCGGTCGCGGGCTGTGAAGATGGCTCGTTGACTTCGCTCATTTGCGAAGCCGACTATAGCGAGCTTTTGCGTCTACGGCTAGCGGCCGCGATGGCGCCCAAGAAACAAAGCCCGGCCAGCAAGAACACCGTGGCCAGCACTTTGCGGTCGGTTTCGGACGAGAGCTGCAGGCGCGTGGCCTTGAGCTGACGGGGGCGAATGCCGAGCACATCTTTGTCCGCGAGCAGGTAGCTGACGCTGTTCATAAAGAAGTCCGAGTTGCCGAGCTGCGACACGAAACTGTTGGCCACAAAAAGATCGCTCGCTACCACGACGAGCTTGGTTTCCGAAGGCTTGTCGTCCGTAGCCGGCGGCAGGGTGGCCGGAATGCTGGCGTCTTTTTTGTTTTGTGCCCAGGCTTTCGAAACGCCGAGCCACTCGGGGATGATCGAGCCATGATCGTGGCCATGGTCGTGACCATCGCCGTCGAAATGCCCATCGCTCGGGGGCATGAGTCCTTCGATGCCGCCCGGAACCTCATTTTTTGCCGGCGTGGCGCGTGGGTCTTCCACCAAGGCGGCCACGGAGAGCGGACCTGGCAAATCGCCGGCGACCATCTGAGCGCGGATGGCTTTCATGCCATTTTTCTTTTTGCCAAAAGCGCGCGATTCCGAGCTCACCATGGATTTCACGGTGAAGTTGCCGCTCTTGCCCGAAGTAGGAAGGGCGAGCGAAGCGGCCTGGGGTAGGATCACGGGGCGATCGAGCGAGCTGACAATGTCGATGCCGGGCGTGAACTTTTGTGTGGCCACGATGGTAGGCGGTTGCACGCTGAGATCGAGGATGATGTCGTCGCGCAGCTCCACGCCATAAGGCTTGATGAGGGCGTTCCACTTTTGCGGCGTCGTAGCGCCGAAGAGAATGAGCACCTTGCCGCCGCTGCTGAGGTATTTCTTCATGACTTCGAGGCCATTGTCCGTGGGTTCGCTCTTGGGCCCTGCGATCACGAGCGCTTCGCAATCTGTGGGCACATCGGTGTTCGTGATCACTGAAACGGTTTTGGTTTGGTACGACGAATTTTCGAGCGATTGTTTGATAGAGCTCAGGCCGCCGTTGTCGGGGCTTTCAAGGCTCATCTCGCCGTGACCGCTCGTGAAGCAAACCATCTTCTTGACTCCCTTGATGGCTTGCACGAGGGCGTTGGTGATTTGCTCTTCGATCTTATCCTTGTTCAAATTGTCGATACGCGATTCACGGCCGCTGGCGGCGCGCAGGAGAATCACGTTGTCTTTGGTGATGCCGCGTTCCTTGGCGAGCAAGTTGTCGTTGTTGGGATTGCGCACTTGAACTTTGATCTTGCCGCCCGATTCGATGCGGTAGTTCTCAAGGAACTTGGCAAGATCCTGGTTCGGAGCCATTTGCTGAATGTTGGTCGTCCAAACTTCAATCAGCATGCCTTCCTGGATCTGGCGGGCAATGTTCTTCGATTGGCTACTCAGCGAGTAAAGCTGCGCTTGGGTGATGTCTTTTTTCTGGTTGTAGAGGTTGGCGACGACGTTCACAGTCACCAGAATTGCAGCGATGGCCAGCGCCGAAATCGCGAGGCTGATTCCAAACTGCGACGAGCGTTTGGCGAGGAAAGTGCGCAGTCCCGTAAGACCGGCGACGCCCCAGGCGATGAGGCTACACAGCGCGAGTCCGAGCAGCGTGTACGCTGGCCAGCCCATGTCCCAAAGAAAAGGCACGTAGCCCCAGATGATCACCAGAGCGATGAGAGAATAAATGAGAGTTTGCTGAGCGATACGCGATAACATGTTCTACGACCTCCAGGCACGGCTTTCGATGGATTGTTTGGTGAGAAAAAGAAAGAAGGCGATGAGCGAGATGAAGTACACGAATGTCTTTAACTCGAGAATGCCCTTGGTGAAGGTTTGCAGCTGTTCCGAGGTGGCAAGGTACTTAAAGACTTCTTGCGAAGCGCCTGTGGCCGATTGCGAGGCGAGGGCGAGGAGCCAAAAGAAACCCAGGTTCGTCGCAAAGGTAAAGATCACGGCGATCATCTGGCTGCTGGTCATGCTCGACCAAAAGAGTCCGATCGCAACGTAGGCGGAGCCTACAAGGAAAAGTCCCAGGTAGGTGGCGAGGATCACGCCAAGATCAGGACCGACGCCCTGGCCGGGTTCCGAAAAGGCGACAAGGAAGATCGGAAAGATGACCGTCACGGCCAGCAGCGAGGCGAGCATCGTGACACCCGAGAAAAACTTGGCCCAAGTGATTTCCCAAGTTTTTACAGGCGAGGTGAGCAGCAGTGCCAACGTGTTGTTGCGTGTTTCTTCGGTGATGAGTCTCATCGTGAAGAAAGGAATGATGAAGACCAGGAAAAGGTGCACGTTTAGATAAAACGCCTCGGCGAGCTTATCGATAGTGATTTCCTGCTGGGCGCCAAACATGGCGCCCTTGGTGAACTGATCGTAGATGCTCAGAAAGGACTGCATCATGAGACCGACAAGGATGCTGAAAATCCCGACAAAGATGTACGCCAGGGGGGTTTGAAAGTAGCCTTTGACTTCGCGTTTCCAAATGGTGGCAATGCTATTCATGATGGGTGCACTCCTTAAGCGTCTCGGACGCGGTCCGAAGAAATCATTTTGATGTAGGCCTCTTCGAGGCTTTGCGACGAACTCGTGGTGAAGGATTCGATGGTGCCCGAATGTAAGACTTTGCCGTGGTTGATGATGATCGCATGCGAGCAGGTCATCGTCACTTCGGGCAGGATGTGGGTGGAGAGAATTACAGTATGCGTGCCCGCTAGGTCTTTGATCAAATCGCGGATTTCACGGATCTGCACGGGATCGAGGCCCACGGTGGGTTCGTCAAGAATCACCACTTCGGGGTCGTGCACGAGCGCTTGGGCGATGCCCACGCGCTGTTTGTAGCCTTTGGAGAGCGTTTGGATGATTTGGCGTGCGCGATCGGTGAGACCGCAGCGCTTCATCACGTATTCCACGCGCTCAGGGATTTTGCTTTTGTCGATTTGTTTGAGGGCTGCCACGTGCGCCAGGTATTCGGCCACGCGCATGTCAGGGTAGAGCGGAGGATCTTCAGGCAGGTAACCCACGCGGCGTTTGACTTCCATGGCGTCGTCTTGCACGTCGAAGCCTGCGACGCTAGCGGTGCCGGCGGTGGCTGGCATGAAACCGCTGAGAATTTTCATGGTGGTGGATTTGCCGGCACCGTTGGGGCCGAGCAGTCCGATGACGACCCCTTTGGGTACCGAAAAACTAAGATTGGAGATGGCGGTAAAATCGCCGTATCGTTTGGTTAAGTTGCTTACTTCAATCATAAACCCTCTCGCTCATCGTTCTAGGCGACGAAGTCCTCGCCCGGATCCTACGTAGAATCTAATGTTTTCAGATACTTCTTGGCCAAGTCTCGATCGCGGGGCTGTGAAAGTCAAGAAGGCCGAGTTACAATGAGAGCATGAGCATCAAGAGCGTCAACGACTTCTATTCGGAAGCCTTGCTCCCCTTGTCGCCGCGCCCCGAACTCGTGCCGCTGCTGAAGGCCATCATCAACTGCGGCGAGACCACGCGAGACTTCGTTTGGGCGCTGCGAAACGATCGCGACCTACAAAAGTGGTTGCGCCAAACCGTGGTGGCGATGGGGTTCGAAACCCAGAAGCTCGGGCTCGAACAAGTGATCACGCTCATTGGCCAAGACAAAGTTCGGGACATTCTGCTAGGGCGCGCCATTGAGCAGGCCTTTGTGCCTGAGAGCGAAACGCTGATGGCTCGCCACTACAAAGGCAAAAAGAAGCCGGCCACCTCCGAAGATGGGGGCGAAGAAGAAGGTGGTGAGGCGCCGCCCATCGCGGAGTTTGCATCGTACCTCGTGTATTCCAAGCGCGCCGAGGAAATCGCGAATGCCATTCGCAACTCTTATCCATGGCAAGCCTTTGTCGGTGGTTTGCTCTTTGATTACCTCTATTATTATCTCAAGTCGCGCAAGGTGGAGTCCACCGAAGGGCTCGAGCGAGCTGATCTCAAGAACTCCAAAAATTATCTCGACGCGATCTTCACCGAAGGGCTGCGTTCGGCCATCGCGGCCACCGAAGTCTTGCAAAAGATCAGCATCAAACATCAGAAGAACGTTTTCGTAACGGCGCTGCTGCACAACTGTGGTCAGCCCATTCAATTTGGTTTTGATCCCCTGTCCTTCCAGAGTCTTATGAACGACGTCGACCAGCGACGCGGCGTGGGTGTCTCCATAGATGCCCCCACACTCGAAGCCAAGTACTTCACCTTTGACCACGCGCAAATCGCCTCGCTCTTTATCGGGCGCTTGCCCTTTTTGCAGGAAATCGATCGGGTGCTCGACTACGTACACTCGCCGCGTGTTTTGCGCATGCGAGACTCCAACCTCTACGCCCTGCACTGTGTGATTAAGATCGGAAGCGATCTTGCCAAGTTGTTCCAGACTGAGCGTTCCAAGCAAAGCGATATCCAAAAAATCGATGACAAACAAATTCGCGACACCGAAGAATTCGGATTCCTAAAGCTGAATGCCGACGAGTGGAAAACGATCAAGTCGAATTTTGCTTTGAAGATTATGAAAGCAAGTTTGTAGGTATTAAGCGGCTTTTTTCTTGTCGCCGGACTTGGCGTCTTTTTTCTCGGGCGTTTCGCTGCCCCGGAGTTCGTCGATTTGTTGATTGAGTATCTTTAGTGCGACGGCGAATTCAGCTTCAGCTTTGGCTAGCTTGGCTTTGAGCTCTTCGTTCTGTTTGCGCAGCTCGGTGTCGAGAGTCGGTTCTTTGCGTTCTTTTGTCAGCCGGAAAACGTCCTGACTCATGATTTCGTTGAGCTCTTTGAGACTAGTGAAATCGTTGCGCAGCTTCTCGAGATAGTTTTTGTTGACGATGGTTTCGTCATCGGTGAGTCGCGCTTGTTTGTCTTTTTCGTCAGCCGCGTTTTGATTGGCGCTCGAGGTGAGCGAGATGCGCTCGCCTTTTTTCTCGGGTGTGTCGCCGATCACGATAGGATCGTTGAGAATCTCGCTAAGGTCTTTTTCGCTGTGCGAAGTGACGGTCATGCGTGAGAGGTCATTAGTCTCGGCTACGGGAACCGAAGGCTTGGCTTCAATGAGCGGCAAGTGAGCCGTTGCAGGGTCGAGGTTCGTCGAGGGCTTCACGTGGTGAATCGAAAAATAATAGCCCAAGTGACCAGCCGTCTGCGCAGGCGTTCCGAAATGGATGCGGGTCACGAGGAACATGGGGTCAGCGAATTCGGTCTCCGCTTTGCTCGTGCCGCCCAAAATGGAGAGGTTGTTCACAGCCTTCACGAGGTGGTGAAATTCTTGAAACAACACGCTGGTTTTGAGTGTCGAGTTGTGGAAATTGCTCAAGGCCTGCGCAAATTCATTGCGCAGTACTGAAGTGAGGTTGCCTTTGGAGTGGGCCGGAACGCTGAGCACGATCTTGTTGCGA
>Ga0247823_10000670_pt1 | contig 28802 bp, 31 predicted proteins | sample 13C_PalmiticAcid_2_FD_192426 | JGI IMG/M metagenome (GOLD analysis project Ga0247823, IMG submission 192426) | Soil microbial communities from agricultural site in Penn Yan, New York, United States - 13C_PalmiticAcid_Day30 | ecosystem: Environmental > Terrestrial > Soil > Agricultural land...
ATAAAAATGCATAAGGAACAATCAGTTACTCCCCCTATCGGAGGCATAAAAGTAACGCCGGGGGGATTGTTTCAGTTCCGTTTAGCATGCGTTGCCGACGTGTACGGCTGGGCGATTGTTACAGGAGGATTCTTCTGCGATAATTTCCGCCTTGGCGTGGGGCCAGACAGTTCATTCTACGGGAAACAAAATGAAGCCATTTATATTCGTGCTGGCCACCTTGGTAGGCTTATCAATCACCGGGGTTATCACTGAGGTGAGGGCGGAGCAGTTTGATCCGCCGCCCGTTAGTTACCAGAAAACATATGTACTGGCTATCTCGGCTTGCCCGCCATGGCAGCCCGAAGTAGAGGCCAAGGCCTGCGAAGATATCGTCAATCGCTTTACAGAAGTCATGCGCGATACCATGAAGGTGCCAAAGGAAAACATTGTTTCCCTTCATGGAGAGAATTCCTCATATGCGGGTTTTACCAAGGCACTAGCCGATTTGAAGGCCAAGAGCGCCAAGGATACCCGTACAATTCTGTTTATGAACGTCCATGGCATGCCTCAGCATTTCGATAATGACCCATCGGGCATGGATGACCATGAGTTGCTAGTATTATGGTCAGAGCAGAAGCCGTTTGCTGTCCAGACAGCAATAGCCCAGAAGCAATGGATGCTTTCGTCTGAGTTGCGTGACATCGTTGATACCTTCCGTGGCGATAAAGTTGTGATTATTGATGCCTGCCACGCCGGGACGTCTGAGGGCGATCTTGAGCACCATATTATGGCGGATGATCTGGATGGCGATGAGGCGATCATCCTTTCCGCAGGCATAGACGAGTACGCCCACATGACAGCAGACCGCAGTATGGCGCTGTTTACAGCCCGTTTTACTGATGTTCTGGAGGGCGGTGCGTCTAGCTGGGGTGACGCTGCACGCGTTACACGCAAGTTGACAGAAAAGGAATCTGTAGAGATCTGTAAAATTACACCTGAGTGTAGCCAGATCCCCAAAGAGTTATGGTCACAGACTCCGCGCATCTATGACCCCGAGGGTATTCTTGATGGTATGAAAATTGTCGTCGATTAATTATTTTTGTACCCCGATTTACAGTGATTCAAGAATGAGTTAGCATTTTCGCCGTGGCAATTATGCCCCGTTCTTATTGGAGATAGAGACTATGACCAAACTCGCACTGACACTCGCTGCTGTTGTTTCACTCGGCTTCCTGGCTTCTCCTGCTAACGCTAGCACATGCGTTGGCGGTGTTTGCGTTAGCGGCCCATTCTTTAGCGCTGAGCTGGACGAAGCAGTAACATGCCAAGTTAAAGAAATTGAAGTTCTGGCGAAAACCGCTGCTGACTGCACCACACTGGGCGGCACAGTGAAGCCAGCTCCGGAAAAAGCTGCTGAGAAGCCAGCTGACAAAGCTGCTGCTCCTGCTGCAGAAGAGCACAAAGAAGAAGCTCACCCAGAAGGCGCAAAACACTAATCAGTGTTCTGACCAACTAATAATGAAAGGGCGCCTTAACGGGCGCTCTTTTTTATGGCTCTTGCCGGGAATAGTTCTTAGGCTTGAGCGTATAAGGATACGGAATGGCGCAAAAGAAAATTTCAGCAGGTGTAGTTCACGAGCTACCGAAAGATTTGCGGGGTGTCCTTGTCTCGACCGAGGGCATGCTGGATGCATGGGAGGATCTAACGCCCCTTGCACGTAATGAATGGATTTGCTGGATCGAAGATGCCAAGAAGCCAGAGACGAGGGCGAAGCGTATCGGCAGAGCACAGGAAGATTTGCTTGGTGGCAAACGTAGACCTTGCTGCTGGCCGGGGTGCAAGCATAGGTAGGATTGATTACAAAAAAGCCCCTCGATTGAGGGGCTTTTTTAGTTAATGGCGGAAGAGGTGAGATTCGAACTCACGGAGGGCGTGAACCCTCGACAGTTTTCAAGACTGTTGCAATCAACCACTCTGCCACTCTTCCATGCCAAAACATGTATATAAATCAGTTGGTTATACTGATTTCTTAAAGTAAAACTTTAAGCAGGGATTGTTGGGGTTGACCCCGGACGTTCCCTGACGCAGTGTTTTAGCGAAGGAGGCCGCCAGATGCAAGCTATGAATAATGTTCCCCACATTTCCCCTGAGGAAGCCCTTGATCGCCTGCAAAGCGGGGAGGCTGTCTTGATAGATGTCCGGGAACCTGATGAGCTGGATGTTGTGGCCATCGACGGGGCTGTGAATGTTCCTATGTCTATCTTTGACGCCGCCGCTGTATTGAACGCTGCCGGGGATAAGGAAATTGTATTCTTCTGCAAGATGGGGGGGCGCGCCGCCAATGTCTGGCAGTACTTCACACAGAATACAGGGCGAGATGCCGTTTGCATGACGGGTAGCATTACCGCGTGGGCGGCCAAAGGCTTGCCGGTGAAAAACGGCTGATCATGGAATTCGCCGCTGCGAAAATATTCTGGCTGCTGGTGGCCCCGACAAACCTGATCGGCATTTGCATGGTGCTGGCGATGATTTCGCGTCTGTGCCGCTGGTGGAAGGGCATCGATTTCTTTTTCGGCACAGCATTCCTGCTGTTTCTTGTATTTGGTATCATTCCCACCGGACCGTCATTGCTCGCGCATCTTGAGACGCAATATCAGCGCCCCGCAGCCCTACCGGATAAAGTTGATGGCGTGATTATTCTGGGCGGGGCGTTTGATACATATCTATCCAATATCTATGGCCAACCGGTTTTGAATGACGGCGTCGAGCGTGTTCTGGATGGTGTGATGATTGCCAGACACTATAAAGATTCTACATTGGTGTTTAGCGGCGGCAGTGGACGCCTGACGCATCGTCAACGCACGGAGGCAGAAGATGCCGCTGTGTTTCTCAAGAATTATCCTGACCTGAAGGATCGTATAAAGTTTGAAGGTCAATCGCGCAACACATGGCAGAACGCATCCATGACCAAGAATATGGTGGAGCCAAAAGAAGGCGAGACATGGGTGCTGGTGACATCGGCGTATCATATGCCGCGTGCGGTTGAGATGTTTAAAAAGGCGGGCTGGCCGCAAATGGCGCTATGGCCTACAGATTACCGCACCAAGGGTAAAATGGATTTTATGCCACATAAGTTGGATATTCTGGGGAACTTGTACCAAAGTCATCTGGCCTTACGTGAGATTATCGGGCAGTCTGTTTCCGAAATTCGTGACAAATTAAAAATATGAGTTTAGGCACTATGAAAGAATTTATGGGTTCGCCTTTAAAAATAAAAAAAGTCTGGGAGCGTTTTATGAATAAATCTCGTCGTGGGATCTTGCTGGCCTTGGCTGGCTTGCCTTTAGTATTTGCTACTGCATCCGTTAGCTGGGCGCAGACGCCATCTGCATCAGGTCGTTTTGAAGAAATAGTGCGTAGTGTACGCACCGAAGCCGCACAACGTGGTGTCAGTGCGCGTACGCTTGATCGTGCATTGACAGGCGTCCAGCCGCTGACAGTTGAGCATCTAGAGAATAATCAACCTGAACGCGCATCAACCGTTACCTTTGCGCAATATTACGGCAGGCAGGTTACGCCCGTAACAATGGCGAGCGCGCGTGAATTCCGTCGCTCTCATCACAATACATTTGCAAAGACAGAGAATGATTACGGTGTTCCTGCCGAAGTCTTGCTGGCCATCCTGAATATTGAATCCCGATTTGGTGACAACAAGGGTGACAAGAAAGTTATTCCGGCATTGTTGACATTGCTGCGTGATGTGCGCGGTGAAGATGATCGTGCGCGTGAACGCCGCGCAATGTTCCGTGAGAATGCCATTCAGGCGCTGATCATGGTTGATCGCGGTTATGATGAGATTTTGGACCTGAATGGTTCATGGGCGGGTGCCGTTGGTCCTGCGCAGTTTATGCCGAAAAGCATCCGTGATTACGGTGTGGATGTGAACGGTGATGGTAAGGTTGATATGTGGAATGATTACCGCGAGGTTATTCCGAGCATGGCACATTACCTGAAAGAGAAGGGCTGGAAGACTGGCGAACGTTGGGGGCGCAAGGTTAACATTCCTGATGGTCTAGATAAGAACCTGTTTACAGATACCCTTAAACACCAGATCAACAAGACTCCGAGTGAATGGGCGGCATTGGGTATTACCCAAGCTGATGGCAGCCCGTTGCCCGCGAACAATGAAATGCGCGGCATGTTGATTGCGCCGAATTACAATGTGAAAACAGGTTCGTTTTCAGGTCCGTTCTATCTGGTGTATGATAATTTCCGCACTGTGATGGAGTATAACAAGTCGTATAAATATGCCCTAACAGTGTTGCAAATGTCTGATGCGCTTAGTGCGCCATCACCGTCATTTGTTGCTACACCCCCTGCGTCGTCGCATCCAGCTCCCTATAACCAGTAAAGATTTATGATGTATCGTTACCTATTGCTTGCCTGTGTTGTTCTGCTGACCGCTTGTACGGAAACGCAATATGTTGCGCAGATGAGCAAGGAATGGTCTGGTACCGTTTCTGATACGCCAACCCAGCAGGGCACATTCAAAATCGGTAATCCCTATAAAGTTGAGGGCCGTACATATACACCGAAGGAGCAATATGATCTGGTAGAAACAGGTATTGCATCATGGTACGGCCCTGGGTTTGATGGCAAGAAAACAGCTAACGGTGAAATCTTTGATAAGCGTGAACTGACAGCTGCGCACCGCACATTGCAGATGCCGTCACTCGTGCGTGTTACGAACCTTGATAATGGCCGTTCTATTATTGTTCGTATCAATGACCGCGGTCCGTTCAAGCGTAACCGCGTGATTGATGTCTCGGAAAAATCAGCTGAGCTTTTAGGATTTAAAGGTAATGGGACTGCCAAGGTAAAACTGGAAGTGTTGCAGCAGGAAAGCCTGCGTGTGGCACAAGCTGCCCGTATGGGCGAGAGCACGCGCGGCTATGAGGTTGCTATGAATGAGAGCCCGGGTGATGTGCTGGAAACTGTAGCCTATGACACCTCATCAGGTTCTGTTTCCGTTCAGCCGGTATCCAGCGAGATGCTGACCGCGCCATCCGAAGTCGGTGCGCCTGTACAAACCGCGTTGCCGGGGCATATACGCAATGGCGAGTTCTATCCTGATCCAGTGGTGCAGGAACGCCCGGTTACCCGTACCAATATTTTCGTCCAAGCTGGCGCATTTAGTGTTTATGAAAATGCCACAAAGCTGCGTGATAAATTGTCGGCTTTTGATCATGCCGTTGTGAAGGAAACCGACGTTCGAGGGCAGCATTTCTACCGCGTTCGACTGGGCCCTGTGGGTAGCGTCGATCAAGCCGACCAATTGCTCAACAGAGTTGTGAATTCAGGGCATAAGGACGCCATTATCGTGGTTGAATAATCGGCCAAAATCCCTATTCTGTCGGGGTTATCTCCCCGTGATTAGAGGATTCTGATGCTCCGCTCAATTCTTTCCATATTTCTGTCTATTTTCGTTTTCGTAGCGGCTGTTCCTGCGTTCGCGCAAGACACCACAGCCAAGCAAGCCATCGTGATTGATTACGATACCGGCTTCGTTCTTTATGAAAAAAATGCAGACGAGAAAATGGCACCTTCGTCGATGACCAAGGTGATGACGACCTATCTGGCACTGGATGCGCTGGAGCAGGGTCGCATCAAAGCTGATCAGACATTTCACATCAGTGAGAAGGCTTGGAAGACAGGCGGTTCCCGCATGTTCGTGCAGGTTGGTACTGACGTGAAGGTTGAAGACCTCTTGCGCGGTATGATCGTGCAGTCTGGTAACGATGCCACAGTGGCGATTGCTGAAGGTCTGTCGGGGTCTGAGGAAGAGTTTGCCAAAGCGATGAACCAGAAAGCCAAAGAATTCGGCATGACGGGCTCACATTTCATCAATTCCCATGGCCTGGCGGAAGAGGGGCATTTTTCGACTGCGCGCGATCTGGGTATTCTGGCTGTGCATTCGATTGCTGATCACCCGCAGCACTATCACTATCACTCTGAAAAAGAATTCACCTATAACAACATCAAGCAGGGCAACCGTAACCCGTTGCTCTACCGTAACATTGGCGCTGACGGTCTGAAAACAGGCCATACAGATGCTGGTGGTTATGGTCTGATCGGTACAGCCAAGAACGACAAAGGTCGCCGTGTTGTGATCGTTGTAAACGGTCTTGAAAGTGATAAAGAGCGCGCCGAGCAATCAGCATCCCTTATTTCATGGGGTATGAATGCGTTTGACGACATCACGTTGTACAAAGCAGGCGATGTTGTTGATCAGGCTGCCGTGGTTCTTGGCCAGCAATCCAGCGTGCCGCTGACAATTGAAAAAGACATCCGTATTCCGGTGCCTACATCACTGCGCAACGACCTGAAAGTGGAAGTAGTTTACAAGGGCCCTCTGGCTGCGCCTGTGAAAAAAGGTGATGTTGTTGGTTCTCTGAAGGTTAGTATTCCGCGCGTGAAGGATTTTGAAGTGCCGCTGGTGGCGGCTGCCGATGTTGAGAAGATCGGTTTCTTTGCCGGCGCGTTCGCCAAAGGTCTGCTGCTGGTTGATGGCGGTAAGAAATAGGTATTTATGACGGCGCATGGCATTTTCATTACCCTTGAAGGCGGGGAGGGTAGCGGCAAAAGCACCCAGATCCGCCTTCTGGCTGAGTCCCTCAAGGCTCAGGGGTATGACGTTGTCATTACGCGTGAGCCCGGCGGAACGCCCGAGGCTGAAAAAATTCGTGATTTCCTTGTGAAGCGTGATGGTGGCAACTGGACGCCGATGGCTGAATGCCTGCTGCTTTATGCTGCCCGCCAGATGCACGTTGAGAACCTGATCAAGCCAGCGCTCGCTCAAGGTAAAGTGGTTATCTCTGATCGGTTTGCAGATTCAACCCGTGCTTATCAAAGTTTTGGACATGGGTTGCCGCTACAAACTATTGAGCAATTGAACAATATTTCACTGGGCGATTTTGCGCCTGATCTGACCTTTATACTCGATCTGCCGGTTGAGGTGGGTTTGGGACGTGCGGGCAAACGCATGGCCAAGGATCAATCGCAGGAAGACCGTTTCGAGCGTCTGGGTGATAGTTTCCATGAGCGCCTACGTAAAGGTTACCTTGAAATTGCCAAACGTGACTCTGCGCGTTGTGTTGTGATTGATGCCACGCGCAGCATTCAGGATATCTCTCATGATCTGTTGTCTCACGTACAGGAGAAACTGGCATGAGTTTGTTTGATGATGAATTCGATGAAGATGATCTGGCTGACGAAAGTGTGGCCGTGGTACCTGCTGTTACTGGTGGTGGTTTGCAGCCCCCACGTCAGATGTATGAATGCCTTGGCCATGATGAGGCCGAAAGGCAAATTCTTGAACTGATCAATGCCAAGAATCTGCCGCATGCTTTGATCTTTGCGGGTCAGGAAGGCATCGGTAAATCCACATTTGCGTTTCGTCTGGCGCGCTATCTGCTGAAGCACGGCATTCCTGCGGCAGAAGAGGGTGGCGGCCTGTTTGGTGAACCTCTGCCTGTTGCTAAAGTCGAAAGTCTGAAGGTTGATCCCGAAGAACAAGCTTGCCGTATGATCGCCGCCAGTGGTCACCCGGACTTGCTGACGGTTGAGCGTGAGTTTGACGAAAAGAAAAATCGTTTCAAAGGCTCTGTCAGTATTGATGCTGTGCGAAAAATTGCGCCGTTTATGCACATGACAGCATCGTTTAATGGCTGGCGTGTCGTGATTGTTGATGATGCCGACACCATGACACCTGAGGCGCAGAACGCCATCCTTAAAATTCTCGAAGAGCCACCACCACAGGCACTTTTGATGTTGATATGTCATCGTCCGGGTATGATGATTCCGACCATTCGTTCACGTTGCCGCGTTTTACATTTCCAGCCCTTGGAACTAAGTGTTTTTACAAACCTGATCCGCAGACAGGAGCCCGGCTTACGTGATGCCGATGTCGCGACACTTTACGCGATTACAGGCGGCAGCGCTGGACAGGCAATTCGTTTGATCGAGGAAGGTGGCCTTGAAGTTGTTTACAAGGTTTCGGGGCTGCTGTCGCAGTGGCCAAACTGGGACTGGCCGCAAATTCATGGTCTGGCAGATAATCTCTCTAAACCTGGACAGGAAGATAGTTATAAAAGTTTTGTAGATGTATTCGTCTGGTCGGTGGAAGCATTGCTGCGTGCCCGCGCCCGTCAAGACGCGCTGCCTGCACCCGTTGATAACGCGCAGATGGTGCAACTTGCTAATCACTATTCGATGGAAGAATGGCTGGATATCTGTGAACGCATGAAAGTGCATTTCGCGACAGCTGATTATTCCAATCTCGACAAGCGCCAGGCGATCCTGGGCGCGTTCTCTATTTTTGATGAAGCCAGAAAGGCCGCTTAAGATGACAAGCAAATCCCCTTATTACATCACCACAGCCATCGCCTATGTGAACGGGTCACCGCACCTCGGCCATGCTTACGAGGTTATTCTGACCGATGTGATGGCCCGGTTCCGCCGTCTCGACGGGCATCAAGTGTTCTTCATGACAGGAACGGATGAGCACGGCGAGAAAATTGCCAATACTGCCGAGAAAGAAGGTCTTGCACCGAAGGACCTCGCAGATCGCTATGCGGCTGAGTTCAAGGAGATGGATAAGATCCTTAACATCAATTACGACTATTTTATCCGCACGACAGAGCCGCGCCATTATCAGGCATCACAGAACCTCTGGAATGTTCTGGCTGAGCGCGGTGATATTTATCTGGGCAAGTACGAGGGCTGGTATTCCGTTCGTGACGAAGCTTATTTCGGTGAAGATGAACTGACCACACAAGGGGACAAGAAATTCGCCCCGACGGGTGCTGAGGTTGTATGGCGTGAAGAGCCGAGCTATTTCTTTAAGCTTTCTGCCTATACAGAAAAGCTGCTGGCGCATTACGAGAAACATCCGGAATTCATCGAACCGGAAGCGCGCCGTAACGAGATTGTCGCCTTTGTGAAACAAGAAGGGGGTCTTAAAGACCTTTCGATTTCACGTACCAGCTTTGACTGGGGCGTGCCCGTTCCGAAAGATGATCGCCATGTTATGTATGTATGGCTGGATGCGCTGACAAACTACATTACCGGTGTTGGCTATCCTGATGCCAACAGTGACCTGTTTAAAACATTCTGGCCTGCAAATGTTCATGTAATCGGTAAAGACATTATCCGTTTCCATGCAATTTTCTGGCCCGCATTCCTGATGGCCGCAGATATCGCGCTGCCGAAGAAAATTTTTGCCCATGGCTTTATCAACGTTGAAGGACAGAAGATGTCCAAATCAATTGGTAATGTCCTGTCACCACATGATCTGGTGAACCGTTACGGTTTGGACCAAACACGTTATTTCCTGATGCGCGAAATTCCGCACGGCCAGGATGGCAACTTTGCCCATGACCAGGCCGTTTTGCGTCTGAATAGCGATCTGGCAAATTCTCTGGGTAATCTTGCGCAGCGTACATTGTCTATGATTGCCAAGAATTGTGGTGAGGCTGTGCCGACACCGGGTGCATTTACTGAAGATGATAAGGCGCTGCTGGATCTGGCGCAAATTCGTATGCTGCCGACCGTTCGTCATGAATATGATCGTTTTTACATTCACCGCGCGATTGAAGAGATCATGCGTGTGGCTTACGAAGCGAACAGTTACATTGATCGCCAAGCACCCTGGGGCCTTAAGAAAACAGATCCGCAGCGCATGGAGACTGTCCTGTATGTTCTGGCTGAGGTTATTCGCTGCCTAGCTTTGATCATGCAACCGTTGACACCTGATTCAGCCGCCAAGATGCTCGATCAGCTCTCTGTGCCTGAGAATGCCCGCTCATTCGCGATGCTCTCTGGTGCGCATGCCCTTAAGGCCGGAACAAAACTGCCGGTGCCACAGGGCGTATTCCCGCGCCTTGAAGTCGGCGAAGAGCAGAAAGCTGCGGTTTAACCATGGTTATTGGTTCATGGGCAGTATTGACCATGTGTGCCGCCGTGTTCTGGGGGCTTGCTTATGCGTTGCTGGGTAAAGTTCTTCACTCAGGCATAAGTTCAGCCTTTACGTTGGCAACGATTGGCGTATTCACACTCACTACCTATGTGATTGTTTTACTCAAAAGCGGAACGTTTCAAGCCGGTGTAGATATTCTGCAGCAGAATAAAATTGTTCTTATATGCCTGCTGGGTGTTGCGGTATGTCTGATTTCAGGTCAATTTCTGGTTTATAAGGCTATTGCTCTGAAGGATGCGCCACATGTGGCCATCCTTGAAATTTGCTATCCCGTATTTACCTGTTTATTTACATGGGCATTGTTCCGGAACCTGGAGCTGTCGTGGAACATTGTCGTTGGTGGCCTTTTCATCTTTATCGGATCGGCTATGGTTCTGTTTAAATCGAGTCACTAAAGCGCATGTATATTGATTCACATTGCCATCTGAACCATGAACGTTTGCTGCATCTTGGTGGTACCGATCAGGTTGTTAAAAATGCTCGCGTTGCGGGTGTTGAAGGCATGCTTTCGATTTGCTGCCGCATATCCGATGAATTCCCCCAGATTGTGAAGATGGTTGAGCCGCTGGAGAATGTTTGGTGCACGATTGCCACGCACCCACATGAAGCCAGTGTGGCCGAAGAGAAGGCCATTTCCTATGATGAGTTGGTGCGTCTGGCGAAATCCAGCCCCAAGATCGTTGGTATTGGTGAAAGCGGGCTTGATTACTTCTATGAGTTAGCCACGGTTGAGGACCAGCAGGAAAGTTTCCGGCGTCATATCCGTGCCTGCATTGAAACTGATCTTCCGTTGGTTGTGCATGCCCGCGATGCCGATGATGATATTATCCGTATCATCCGGGAAGAGGGGGCTGGGACCAATCTCAAAGGGGTCATGCATTGTTTTACGGCCAGCCGTAAAATGGGAGAAGAGGCGCTTGATTGTGGTTTCTACATTTCATTCTCTGGCATTGTTACATTCAAAAAATCTGTTGAACTGCAGGAGTTTGCTAAAGATGTTCCGGCAGACCGTATTCTGATTGAAACGGATTCACCGTATCTGGCACCGGAACCATTCCGTGGGAAGATTAACGAACCAGCCCTTGTCGTGCATACGGCTGAAATGATGGCTAAACTACGCGGTGTTAATGTTGATGAATTGGCAGGACAAACCAGCCGCAACTTCTTTACCTTGTTTAACAAGGCCAAGCTGGTGACTCCATGAATGTGAAAGTCACTGTACTGGGCTGTGGCAATTCTGCTGGCGTGCCGTCGATTGGCAATGTTTGGGGTCAATGTGATCCGAACGAACCGCGTAACCGCCGCACGCGTCCCAGTATTGCGATTGAATCAGGCTCAACGACTGTCATCGTCGATACGGGTCCTGACTTCAAGGCTCAGATTAACAACACCAGCATTGGCCGTGTGCATGGCGTAATTTATACGCATGCGCACAGTGATCATACAAATGGTATTGATGAGCTAAGAGTCTTGCGGCTTCGCCATAAGGAATTGATTCCGGTATACAGCAACCTTGATACCATTAACGATCTGCGCGCGCGCTTCAGTTATATGTTTTCAGAAATTGATCCTGAGGGATTGTATCCGCAGGTTCTGGTGCCGCATGTTTTAGACCCACAGCATTACGGTCAGCCATTAACGATTGGCGACATCAATATTGTACCTTTTGAGCAAAGCCATGGTTCTGCGGGCGTAACATTGGGTCTGCGTATCGGCAATCTGGCGTATTCGACGGATATGTTTGATCTGGACCAGCAAGCTTTGGAAACACTGTCCGGGATCGATACATGGATTGTGGATGCTGCAGGATACAAAATGCCTCATAACTTTGTCCATGCGACGCTGAAACAAGTTCTGGCTTTGAATGACATTGTTCAGGCTAAGAATGTTTATCTGACTCATATGCCGAGCTTCATGGATTACCAAACATTGCTGGGTGAATTACCGTCGGGATTTAAACCGGCTTATGACGGGCTGGTTTTAGAAGCGCAAACTTGATGCTGATAATGGGCGTTACAAAGTTGATACACTCAAAAGCCTGAGAAACCCACGGATCCCCTAGTCCATTAATTTCCATAATATACATTATCACATCAGGCTATATCAAATCAGGGGTGATTTTTCTGGCGCTATTCGACCCCCTCAACTTATCCTGGGTTTAAAATAAGACCGTTTCAGCAAGGGAAAGTTTCACATGGCAACGACCACATTCAACAGCAAAGCCAGCGGTAATCTGCGTGACGTTCAGGGTATGGTTACACGTTGTGATACGATGGCTTTTGATGATCGTAAGGTCTATCTGCTGCACATTGAAAATGGCGCTCAGCGTGAGCGCTTTTGGCTGGAACACGACCAATCCAATCCGCATTTCCTGCCGCCCATGAATGGCGAATGGATCAGCGGTACCGTCAGCAAACTGATGTCCATCGACGACTGCCGGAATGTTGATGGCGAAAGCTTCAAACCCGTCCTAAATCTGAAGAATTCAACCCGTAACAGCGAAGATGCTGCATTCGCATGGTTCCGTCAGCAAGAAGCCGACAGACGCCGTAACGAAATCAAAAAGAACAATTCGAGTGATCCTGAGCCTCAATAACAGGCTAGCGGCTATTTTGCCTTAAATTGCTGTACTGATGGGTCTCTGGGAATATGCTTCCCGGCATCATGGAAATAAACACCATTCCATTCGCATAGCTTGATCAGGCGGCTACGCAGATATGTGCCGTTACCCTCCAGACGGCCCGCCTGTCCCCATAAGTTTGAATTCACTTCCTCGATCTGGGCCCGTGTTCTGCCGGTTGCAAATTGTCTGGCCATGGCTTTGATGCCATTGAAGTACAATATCTTTGCTTTCTCAAATGCATCATCATAAGCGGTATACTCAGGTGTATCCTTAGCAAAGAGATCTCTGGCGTTCTCCAGTTTCTCGGTCACGTATCCATACGTGCCGCCAGACAGGTCCTGGATGCGCTGTGACGTGGTCCATGGCTCCTTCTCGCACATTTGTGTAACAGTGGCTGGATCGAGCTTTCCCGGATCAATAAGCGCAATTGCCTGTTCACGATAGATATTGCGCGCGACTTCGGCCGCGTCTTCAAAACTTTGACGCTCAGCTGAACCTTCGGGCATAAGTTTTGCCATGTCCTCGAATTGCTTTGGTACAGCGCCAAATTTAATATGGCTGCTTTTTTGTCTTACCCATGGTTCCTGAGTGCATTTCTGGCGTATTGTCTCTTCTGAGATTGAGGTCATGTTGTTTATCCCTGTTAATTGGTATTGTTTTTTACTATTCAATATGGGGCAAACTGGCTGGTCAATGCATAAGCTGTAATTCTCCACTTATAGGTGTAAATTATGTCCAATAACGCTATTTCCGAATTGATTGCCGTCATGGCAAAGCTGCGCGACCCGAATGGCGGATGCCCATGGGATCTGGTGCAGGATTTCAAATCAATTGCGCCCTACACCATTGAGGAAGCTTATGAGGTCCTTGACGCCATCGAGCAGAACGATATGCCGGCGCTTGAGGATGAATTGGGTGATTTATTGCTGCAGGTTGTCTATCACGCGCAAATGGCGCAAGAAGCCGGGCATTTCAATTTCGATGATGTCGCCGCGCATGTCACAGCCAAGATGATCCATCGCCATCCACACGTCTTTGGTGATGCCAAGGCCGCCAGCGCCGCCGATGTTGAAGGGCGTATCTGGGAAGATCAGAAAGCACAGGAAAAGCGTAAGAAAGATCAGGATAGCATTCTCGGTGATGTGCCGATGGCGTTACCCGCTGGATTGCGCGCACAGAAGTTACAGAAACGTGCCGCACGTGTCGGATTTGAATGGCCAGAAGCCATTCAGGTGCTAGATAAGCTGGAAGAAGAAATTCAGGAGCTCCGTCAGGCCATCGAGAATAAAGATCAGGCCAACATTCATGAAGAAATCGGCGATGCACTGTTCTGTGTAATCAATTATGGTCGTATGATCGGTGTTGATTGTGAAACAGCGCTACGTGATGTGAACAGCAAGTTCGAACGTCGTTTCCGTGGCATTGAACGTGAACTGAAAGCCCGCGGCAAAACATTCGAGCAAACAACGCTTGATGAGATGGAATCCATCTGGGTGGCAGAGAAGCTGAAAGAAAAGAAATCAGCGTAAGCGTTTGATTAGGGCGCTTGTATCCAGACGCCCGTCTCCGTCAGCAGATAATTCCTTGTAGTACGAAAGAATGGTTTCTGTGCCGGGCACTTGTGCTCCATGACGTTTGGCCTCTTCAATGGCAATGCCCAGATCCTTGATCATCCAGTCAAGGGCGAAGCCGAAATCAAACTTGTCCTGCAGCATAGTGAGACTGCGGTTTTCCATCTGCCATGATTGCGCGGCACCCTTGGAGATAACGGCCAGCACCTCCTCCATATTTAATCCGGCCTTCTGACCGAATGCGAGTGCTTCGGATAGTCCCTGCACGGTGGCGGCAATGCAAATCTGGTTGAGCATCTTTGCCGTCTGACCTGCGCCGGATGCGCCAATCAAACGCACTTCCTTGCCATATGCCTGACGCACAATAGGGGCCACAATATCAAATGCCGCTTGATCGCCCCCGACCATGACGGAGAGGGCACCCTTCTCGGCCCCTGCCTGCCCGCCGGATACCGGCGCATCAAGGAAACTTACATTCTTTGCCTTGAATGTTTCATACATGCGGCGTGAGATATCAGCAGACACAGTTGTGTGATCGACAATGATGGCACCTGATTTTACGGTTTCAATGACGCTATCTTTGCCGGTTAGGACTTGTTCAAGATCATGATCGTTTCCGACGCAAACGAAGATGATGTCTGCATCGCGCGCTGCATCTGCGGGTGTCTGCGCAGCCTTACCTTTGAACTGTTTGGTCCAGCCGTCAGCCTTGGCAAAAGTGCGATTATAAACCGTGACGTCTAAATCTGTTTTGTTGGCGAGGTGGCCGGACATCGGGTAGCCCATAACGCCAAGACCTAGAAAAAATATGTTCTTTGTCATTATTTTTTATCCGGTTGATATTCGGCAATAAGTTTCTTGAGGAAGTGATCGTGCAAAGGTTCCCAGTTCGACTTATCTGTAACAACCAGAATGCCGCCCATCCGTGTTTGTGGTGTATAGGGCGTGCCATCCCATTTACTGAGGTAACCGCCCGCTTCTTCAATCAATAACTGGCCGGATAAATGGTCCCATGGCTTTACGCGCGTATATATACCAAAATCGACAAGCCCTTGCCCCATGCGCAAATATTCATGACCGGCACAGCCGATTGTGAACATGCTTTTGACGCCCCTTTCCTGCTCCTGCATGTGCGGGCGCATGGTCTTGGGGAAATAACGCAGGCCCACAAAGCCTGTCATATCGGATAGGGGCCTTGGATTAGGGGCGAGTTCAATCTTTTTATCGTTGATAAAGGCCCCTGCTCCATGTTCAGCAATCATCATACGGCTGGTCAGGGGATCATATATCCATGAGATCTGTGTGCGGCCATCGACGACCAATGCCAGCATGGTGCAGAAATCTTCCTTACCATGTGCGAAGTTGAATGTGCCATCCACAGGGTCGGTAACCCAGATTGGTCGGTTAGTGTTGTCGAGCGCTTCGAGACCTATGTCACCAGATGAGACGCCCTCTTCACCCAACACTTCAGAACCGGGAAGGATATCCGGCAGAATTTTAATGAGGGCTAGTTCCATTTCTTTGTCCGCCACTGTGACCAGATCGGTGGGGCTGGTCTTGCTCATGATTTCATGGCTGGCGAGTTGGCGGAACCGCGGCAGGATATGAATGGCGGCCTGTTCGTGCAGGATATCGGCAATCTTATGCGGATCGACTATTTTTGCCATTGTTATCTTCTTCTATGGGGGATAAGCCAAAGCGGTCTTTAAACCTTCCCATATCAGCAGGGTCAATATCAACGGTGATTTTGGTTATATGATCTTCGGATTCCTGTTTGATGACATAAGCACGTTCGTGCAGCCAGCTTAGAATATCGCCACGCGCTGCATCAAAGCTGTAAGTCACGGTTTGATGATGCTCAGCGACAATTGTTTGAATAGCTGCCAGCAAATTATCAGTCCCCTCGCCGGTCAGCGCCGATATAGCAATCTGCTGCGGCTGGAAGCTCACCTGATGTACTAGCTCTTCACGGTCGTGCTCATTCATGCGGTCGATCTTATTCATGACCTCAATGATGCGCTTATCGGAGTCGTATTCGATACCAAGGTCAGCCAGAATCTGGATTACGTCTTCACGCTGTGCCTTGGTATCAGGACGTGAGGCATCACGAACGTGTAGAATAACGTCTGCGAATTGAACCTGCTCCAGTGTGGCGCGGAAAGCCGCAACAAGGTGCGTGGGCAGATCGGAAATGAAACCCACCGTATCAGACAGAATAACTTCCTGCTTGTTGCCAAGCTTTATACTGCGCATGGTGGGATCGAGTGTCGCGAATAGTAAATCCTTGGCGAAGACTTCGGCACCTGTCAGGCGGTTAAACAGTGTTGATTTGCCAGCGTTTGTATAACCAACCAGTGCCACCACGGGCATAGGAATACGTTCACGGCCACGACGTTGAATTTCACGCGTACGGCGTACTTGCTCGAGGTCTTTCTTCAAGCGAACGATCTTGTCGGAAATAATGCGGCGATCGAGTTCGATCTGTGTTTCGCCCGGACCACCCATGAAACCGGCGCCACCGCGCTGACGCTCAAGGTGAGTCCATGCGCGAACGAGGCGTGATTTCTGGAATTCGAGCGCGGCAACTTCGACCTGCAACTGGCCTTCGCGGGTTTGTGCGCGGGCACCGAAAATTTCAAGGATCAAACCTGTGCGGTCAATGACTTTGGTGTTCCATGCCTCTTCGAGATTCTTTTGCTGAATAGGTGCAAGGGCGTGATTAACAAAAACAATCGTGGGCAGTTCATCTTCGCAATAATCGCCGATTTCCTTGACCACACCTGCGCCCAACAATGTCCCGGGATTGGGGCGTGTCACCTTGACCGTGCGGGCATCCATAATTTCAAGGTCAATGGCTTTGGTCAGGCCGATGGCCTCTTCCATCTGTTCGTCGACAGAGGGTTCGTAGACACTTTCGCTTTCGGTTTTTGCAGAACGAAAAAGCACCGGGTGGACGATGAAGACCGTATCCCGATGCTTTTTCTTATTCATATCCGGAGGGGTAGCGATTATTCGCCGCCTTCTTTGGTGGTGCCAATTTCCTCGTTATCATACAGCGACAGAGGGCCGCCCGGCATGATGGTGGAAATCGCATGTTTGTATACCAGCTGAACGTGTGCGTCACGGCGCAGCAGCATGGAGAAATTGTCGAACCAGGTCACAACACCCTGAAGTTTCACGCCGTTCACCAGGAACACCGTCACACTCATCTTTTCTTTGCGGATTTTATTCAGGAAGACGTCCTGAACATTTTGATTTTTTTCGGTCATTACAGTTTTTCTCTTCGTTATTATTATTAAAGGCCCTGGAAGTTCGGGGCAGCCAATTAATTAGTGTATCTGGTGCGCCGCGGCAAGTCCTATTTACTATATATTATCGCATTGAAAACAATAAGATTTTTACAGCTCCAGCGCGTTCAAAAGGTCCTGACAATCTTGGAAAACATAAGCAGGACTATGTTTTTCTATCAATTCAGGATGCGATTCTCCATGCAGGATCAGCACAGCCAAACAGGCGGCATCCGCAGCGGCCAGCATGTCGGTTTCTGTGTCGCCCACAAACCATACAAGTGAATTCTCAGGCTTAATGTTAACCGCGCCAAGCGCCTTACGAATGGGGTCGCCGGAGGGTTTATCACGTTCGGCAAAGCCCGAACCTGCCTCGACACTGATGTAACGCCCCCACCCCAGATGTTCGATCTCGCGGGTCAGGAATTCATGACGCTTATTGCTAACGATGCCGACTGGAATTCCAGCCTTATGCAGGCGACGCAGGGTTACCTCGGCATTCTTTAAAGGCGTCAAATGCTTGATGATATTCTTATCCATATAGCTACGGAGGATCGTAATCGCTTCCTCAGCACGCTCGCCATAAATCTTGGGATACAGTTCACGGGATGAAAACTTCATTTCCTGATGAAACTGATCGCGGGTCCAATGCTCGAGTTCAAAGTGGCTGCGCACATGGTTGTGAGCAATCAGCAGTCCCGGCAATGTGTCCACCAGTGTGCCGTCCCAGTCAAAAAATATGGCGTCAGGCTTACTCATGTTTTTTCCTTAAGCGGTCCATGCCAGCTCATCGCCACGTTGGCCATCGGCATAGGCACGGTATTCTTCGTACAAGCGCTTAGCCACGGGGCCGGGTTGCCCTGTGCCCACTTTATGACCATCCAACTCGATAATCGGCACAACCAAGGCTACGGCACTGGTGTTAAATGCTTCGTCAGCCTCATAAGCTTCTTTGAGGGTAAACGGACGCTCTTCAACTGTCATTTGCAGTTCAGTACAAATTTTGGTGATGGCGGTGCGTGTGACACCACGCAGGATGGATTGCGTTGCCTCACGGGTAATGATTTTACCGCCTTTTACGATCCAGGCATTGCTGGAGGAGCCTTCTGTTACATGGCCGTCAGTATCGACCATCCAAGCTTCGTAAGCGCCCTTCTCAATTGCGTGTTGTTTGGCCAGAACTTGCGGCAGCAATGCCACTGACTTGATATCAGGGCGCTTCCAACGAATGTCCGGTGTGCTGATGGCCTTGGCACCATTTGTGACAGCGGCGTTGCCATGAAACTTGAATGGCCATGTTGTCATGACCAATGATGGGGGTACATCGGCGCCGGGAAATTTGAAATCGCGTTTGGTCGCACCGCGTGTAATCTGGATATATATATTCGCATTGCGCAGGCGGTTTTTGCGCACAAGTTCACGCATAAGCAGGCTGAGCGTGCTGCGAGGGACAGGCATGGCGATGGAAAGTTCGTTCAAGGAACGTTCAAGACGATCAAGGTGACCACGTTCATCGGCCATCTTACCGTTAATCAGGGCAACGACTTCATAAATGCCATCGGCAAACTGGTATCCGCGATCTTCGATATGGACGTTTGCTTCATTGTGACGGGCGAAGGTTCCATTGACATAGGCGTAACGGGGCATTTCTCACAAACTCTTTTTGGTTGTTATTAGAACAGGTCCACTTGTACCGTGAACATTTGCTCCACGCGACGCACCTGATCGGCTGAAGTCAGGACAATCACATGATCATGAGGCTTAATCACCAGATCATGACTTAATGGCAGAATTTTGCCGTCGCGGATAATTGCACCCAGGCGGACATCTGTCGGCAAATCAAGATCTTCAATGGCCTTATTGGTCATATGTGAGGTTTCAGAGACTTCGGCCTCAATCACCTCAGCGTGGCCATCTTCCAGCGTATGCAGGGCTTTAATACGGCCGCGGCGTACGTGACGCATAATTGTTGATACAGTTGAGGCCCGTGGTGATACGACGGCATCAATTCCCAGCTGGCTAGACAGCGGCGCATAGGTTGAGCCATTGACCAGTGCAATTGCGCGATTTGCGCCCATTTTTTTGGCCAGTGACGCACCCAGCAAGTTGGCTTCGTCGTCATTAGTAATTGTAATCACAGTTTCTGCTTGCGGGATATTGGCTTCTTCCATCAAATCGGGATGCAGGGCATCACCATGCAAGACGGTCACTCGGGGTAATTTCTCTGCCAGGAACAGTGCGCGTTCGCGGTTATGTTCGATAATCTTCAGGTTTAGCTGCGGGAATTGAGAGGTCAATTTCTTCGCAAGATAATAACCAACATTACCTCCACCGATTAGAACAATGCTGCGGGCCTGCTTTTCTTCGTGGCCAAAAGCCGCTAGCGCGCGATTGATGTGCAACGTGTCAGTAAAGAAGAAGATTTCATCACCTGTTTCCATGCGGTCATCACCGCGCGGCACGATCAATTCGCCGTTGCGGCGTATACTGCCGATGACAAGCGACAGATCAGGAAACAATGTACTAAGTTGGCGCAGTTGTACGTGTGCCACGGGGCTGTTTGGCGGCAGGATAACGCCGACCAGATAAACGCGGCCATCCGCGAGCAACGCGACGTTCGTTGTACCGGGCACGATCAAGCGCTGAACGATGGAATTTGCAATTTCGACTTCCGGAGAGATAATCACATCAATCGGCATATGTGAACGACTGAATAGGTTAGACCATGCGGGATCTAGATAAGACTGGTTACGGATACGGGCAATCTTTTTGGGTATATTAAAAAGTGAATGTCCAACCTGACAGGCGAGCATGTTCACTTCATCGGAATTGGTAACCGCCACCAGCATATCAGCATTGCTGGCCCCGGCTGAGGCCAAAACATCAGGGCTGGAAGCAAAACCGCGAATGCAGCGTGCATCGAGATCAGCACTCGCCTGTGCGATTTTATCCGGATCGCTGTCGATCAGGGTGACATCGTTATCTTCGCGGGCCAGATAGGTTGCGATACTGTAACCAACCTGCCCTGCACCACAAATTATGACTCGCATGAGAAATCCCCGGATTAGGCGGTAATGCGCAGAGAATCGCTATCATCTCCGCCGTCGTCATTTTGCTTGGCTCCGGTGGAAATGCCAAGTTGTTTTAGCTTGCGGTGCAGCGCGGCGCGCTCCATCCCGACAAATTGAGCGGTTTTGGAGATATTCCCGCCAAAACGGCGCAGTTGAGAGCTTAAATATTCACGCTCGAATATCTCACGGGCCTCCCGCAGGGGAACGGACATGAAGTCCGCCGATGGTTCGGCTCCGGTCTGGCGTTCAGCGACCTTTACTGACAGCACTTCCGCCGGGAGGTGTTCCGTCTGGATAACACCGCCAGATACATTGCCGCTGGCCATAATCATGATGCGTTCAACAACGTTCCGCAGCTGACGGACGTTACCGGGCCAGTTGCAGGACTGCAGCGCGGCCAGAGCGCCCTCTGAGAATGTCAGCACAGGCATACCTGATTGACGGGAATAGGCCTGTACGAAGTAATCAACCACCGCCGGAATATCATCAGGATGCTGACGCAGTGACGGCATTTCGATCGGTACCACGTTCAGACGGTAATAAAGATCCTGACGGAAATCTCCTGCTTTGATGGCTTCCTCGAGATTCCGGTTTGTGGAGGCAATAATACGTACATCGGCCTCGATCAAGTCTTTGCCGCCAAGGCGTTGGAATTTCTGTTCCTGCAGCACGCGGACGATCTTGCCTTGTGTTTCCAGCGGCATGTCTGCCACCTCATCAAGGAACAATGTTCCTGTGTGCGCCTGCTCCAGAACGCCTGCGCGGGCGCTTTCCCCCATGACGCCTGCTTCGTTGCCGAACAATTCCATTTCCAGACGTTCCGGGCGCATGGTGGCGCAATTCAGCACCATGAACGGGCCATCGGCACGTTGAGAAAGCTTATGGATCATGCGGGCAGCGACGTCTTTACCTGTGCCGGGTTCGCCCGTGAGCAAAACACGGCTACTGGTTTGCGCGACACGGCTAATATTGTTGCGCAGATTGCTGATAACGTTTGAGGCACCGACCAGATCAGAGGGACCTTCTGCCTTTTCACGCAGCTTTTCGTTTTCACGTTTCAAACGGGCAGATTCAAGAGCGCGCTCAACCATCAGGATCAATCTATCAGTTTTGAATGGCTTCTCGATGAAGTCATACGCACCACGTTGAATGGCACTAACGGCCGTTTCAATCGTACCGTGGCCACTGATCATGATAACGGGCAGCAATGGGTATTGTTCTTTAACAGTCTCAAGGATCTTCAGGCCGTCATGCTCACTGTACTGCAGCCAGATATCCTGAATGATAAGGTCAGGCACACGTTCTGAAATTTTTTCATACGCATGTTTAGAGTTCCCCGCCTGACGCAGGGTATAGCCTTCGTCTTCGAGAATGCCCTGGATCATCGTACGGATGTCGGCCTCATCATCAACGATCAGAATGTCGGCTGGTTGTGCCATTATGCTACTTCCTTGCGGGTTTCTTTGAGATCGAGCGGCAGTATCAGTGAAACGCACGCGCCACCCATATCATTCCAACCCGCCATTGATTTAATACCATCGGTTTGGCCGAGAATGACCGAACCCTTATGGTCCTCCATAATCTTCTTCACGATAGCAAGACCCAATCCGGTTCCCGTTTCACGTGTTGTCACGTATGGCTCCATCAGGCGTCCTGCTTCTTCACCTTTAGGCAGTCCTAAACCATTATCGATTACCGAGATCACAATCTCTCGATTCTCGGCACGGCGAGATAGCAGAACCATTAGTTTGCCCTTGATGCCTTCGCGCTCAATACGGGCGCCGACTGAATCGATAGCGTTCTGGATGATGTTGGTGAATGCCTGACGAATTTGCTGCGGATCGAAATCAATCCGTAAGGTGGGGCCATATCCCGCCATGTTTACGAAGGACATATCGATTTCCGGGTGTGCTTGCTGTTGCAGTGTTACCAGATCGTGGACGTGCCGGATGATGTCGTCCTCTTTAAACACTGGAAGCGGCATACGTGCAAAGGCGGAAAATTCATTAACCATACGGCCGATATCTTCCACGTGGTGGATAATCGTATCTGTACACTGAGAAAATATTTCCGGATCTTCGGTAATCTGCTTCAGGTATTTGCGTTTCAAGCGCTCGGCTGAAAGCTGAATAGGTGTCAGCGGGTTTTTGATTTCATGCGCAATACGGCGTGCTACATCGGCCCAAGCGGCTTTGCGCTGCGCGGATTGCAGTTCAGTAATATCGTCGAAGGTCAGAATAGCGCCCTTCTCGTCATCGCCGACCATTTCGATGGCAATACGGACAAGCAGGATGCGGCGTGTTTCGTCACTGCGGCTGTAGGGAACTTCGCCTTGTGTGATCTTGCCCGGTTTGTTACGTGCTGATTTCAGAAGCTCTTCGACCTCAGGCAGGACTGCATTGATATTCTTACCTGCCAAATCTTCCGGCTTTTGTTCAAAGATATTAGCCGCAGATGTATTGGCAATAGTGACCTTGCCGCTATCATCAACACCCATAACGCCCGATGACACGCCCGCTAGCACAGTTTCTGTGAAACGGCGACGTTGGTCCATCTGGCGGTTCGCGGCAACCAGCTCATTACGTTGTTCTTCCAACTGGTTGGTCATGCGATTGAATGCAAGACCCAGTTGGTCAAATTCATCGCCGCGTTCCGTATTCACGACGCGTGCGGTTAAATCACCAGCACGAATGCGGTCTGTGGCCGTTGTTAGTGCCGCAATAGGGGCCACGAGGTAACGGGCAAAGATCAAGCCGCCCCACATAGCCGAAAGCAATAGCACCAGCGCCACCACAACGAAGATCATGGTGATCTTGACCTGCAGCTTGGAGTACTGGGATTCAAGTTGCTTGTAGGCAGCAACAGCCTCACGCGTATCAGAGAGATGTCGCAGAACGGTTGAGTCGACCATACGCCCTACATATAGATAGCTATCGACAAAATTACTCAGCTTGATCAGTGCGCGAATACGGTCATCATCGCCCGTGTTTACCAGAACGGTTTCACCGAGGTCTGCTTTGTCGAATGCGGATTGTGGTGCCCCTTCCAGCGAGAGCGTAAACGTCAGACCGGCCTCGGCCAGAACGTGTCCAGAGCGGTCGATAACCATGCCTTCGGAGAAGTTACGAACGAAAAGCTGGGTCTTCATAACACTATTAAAGGCGTCTTGATTGGTGGTCAGTATAATGGCTTGGCGGTTCAGGTCGTTTGCCATCGCCATGATGTCCGCGCGAATAACCTGATGGTGTTCCTGCAGGTAGGCTTCGGCGACAGCTTCGGATTCCGTAACCGCCGTACGGATGCGATCACTGAACCAAGTCTGAACACCGTAATAAAGGAATACGGCTGAGAAGATTGTCATGATGACGGCAGGCAACGCCGCGATCAGGCTGAAGGTAAACGCCAGACGCATGTGCAGGCGTGAACCAGCAACGCCCCTTCTGTGTCCAGACCATACAGAAATAATCCGGCGGGCAATCACGCCGATCATCAGGATCAGAATGATCAGATCAATGTTGAGAAGCCAGATGACAGTACCGGTATCGTTACCAAACGGCGGTACTTCGGAGAGCGCCATATAAGTCAGGATGCCGCAACCAATCGACAGTATGATCAGAACAAGCGCGAAGCCGTTCGACCACATACTGTTGCGCGGATGCCACAGTCTTTGCATCGCACGGCCAAAGGCGCCGCCAATATCCCTGGACTGTACTTGTGTGTTCAAAGGCTTATCCTGATTAATGAATTGACTTTGGAATGCCGTACTACTATCCAAAATTCCGAACGAGGAAGCAACTTACAATCCTATGGAAATTATTACAACTTCCGCAGTGCCAGAATACCATGTGCTGATCGTCGCCGGTGGCCAAGGCGTGCGTATGGGTGGAGATATCCCCAAACAGTATCAACTGATAAATAATAATACTGTTATTAATCAATCCATTAATAGATTTTCTTCATGTAAAACATTAACTGTTGTTATTCACCCTGATCACGTCCCCCTTTATGAGGTGGCGACTGCGGATTTGAAGGGTTTGCGCGCGCCTATCATGGGTGGCAAGGAACGCCGGGATAGTGTCCGGAACGGCCTGAAGGCGATGAATCACCTGAAAGCCGACGATATTGTACTGATTCATGACGCTGCCCGTCCGTTCGTTTCGCTGGATGAAATTCATCGCGTAGCGGCCGAGGCCGCGAAAACAGGAGCCGCCACATTGGCCCTACCCGTAAGTGACACATTACGTCATCAGGACGGACATACGATTGATCGCAGTGGTGTATGGGCGATCCAGACACCGCAGGCATTCCGTTATGGCTTGATCTGTGCGGCGCATGAGAACGCCGATGCTGCGGCATCTTATACAGATGATAGTGCCATGGTGGCTGCGCTGGACCATCCTGTTAGTTATGTCACAGGGTCGCGTATGAATTTTAAGATCACCACGGCGGATGACCTTTCATTTGCCCGCATGCTAGGATCAGCATCAATGGAAACACGCACCGGCTCAGGTTACGACGTTCATGCGTTTAAGAATGAAGCGGCCACTCACATTATGCTGGGTGGCGTTGCTGTGCCGCATACACGCGCGATTGATGCGCACTCTGATGGTGATGTCGCACTGCATGCATTAACCGATGCCTTGCTGGCAACGATGGCTGCCGGAGATATCGGTCAGCACTTCCCGCCGTCTGATCCGCAATGGAAGAACGCTGATAGCTCGATGTTCCTGAAGAAAGCCGCCGAGATGGTGGCGGATAAAGGCGGTCGTATCGTTAATCTTGATATCACGATTGTTTGTGAACGTCCGAAAGTGGGACCGCACCGCAATGCCATGCAAGCGAAAATTGCTGAGGTCTGCGGCTTAGGTGATGGGCGCGTGAGCGTGAAAGCTACCACCAGTGAAAAGCTAGGCTTCACTGGTCGTGAAGAAGGTATCGTTGCACAAGCACTGGCGACCGTGGAGTTTCCACGTTCATGATCAAAGTAAATTTCAAAGACCCTGCTATATGGCTGGCTACATGGTTTGGCTGTGGTCTGATGCGTCCCGCCCCCGGTACATGGGGAACATTAGGCGCGTTGCCCGTGGGAATATTGATTTACGCGTTAACGGGCTGGATAGGTCTGACGATTGCGACTATTGCCATTACCATTGTGGGTTATTGGGCAGCCGGTAAATTTGAGGAACAATCAGGTGAGCATGATAATGGCGCGATTGTTATCGATGAAGTGGCAGGGGTCTGGATTGCCCTTATTCCCGCAGCACTCAGCATTCCGTACGTGATCACCGCCTTTCTCTTGTTCCGGTTTTTCGATATCCTGAAACCGTGGCCAATTTCGTGGGCTGATAAGAAATTGCCCGGTGCATTGGGTGTCATGGCTGATGATATTATCGCGGGCATATTTGCCGCACTGATTATTGCAGGAGCACGCTTTGCAGGACTTGGTTGAGAATTTAAGCACAAAGTTGAAAGGCCTCGGCCTGATGCTGGTTACGGCAGAGTCCTGCACGGGCGGCATGATTGCCGCTGCCATGACGGATCGTCCGGGCTCATCCGCCGTATTTGAACGTGGGTTTATTACCTATTCCAACGAAGCCAAATCTGAATTGCTTGATGTGCCCAAAGACATGCTGATGAAACATGGCGCTGTAAGCGCCCCAGTGGCAACTGCTATGGTTAAGGGCGCGATTGCCCATAGTCGCGCAGAACTCGCGATTTGTGTGACAGGTATTGCCGGGCCGGATGGCGGTACAGACGCTAAACCCGTAGGTCTTGTTTATATCGGCTTTGGTGACAAGGTCGGCGTGGTGGAAGTGGCTGAGCACCGTTTTACAGGTGATCGTGACAGCATTCGTAAGCAAACGGTAGAGGCTGCGCTGAAACATATGATCAAGTTTGTAGACAATATAGCATGACCGAAAAAATCACCTTCATATCCTCGGCTGATAGCAATTATTACCCGCTACTGCGTGAATGGATTCACTCCATTCGTTCATTCAAAGAGTCTAAGGATATTGATATCTGCATCATGGATGCGGGTATGACGTCTGAGCAGATTGAAATGCTGACACCGCTTGCGACCAAGATCATCAAGCCTGACTGGCCATTCCCCATTCCTGAACGCAAAGTAAAGGGTAAGGAATATCTGAAGGCCTGTATTGCGCGCCCATTCATTCCGCAATTATTCCCCGGCTATGATCTTTATTTCTGGATGGATTCAGACGTGTGGGTTCAGAACTGGGAAGCGATTGATCTGTTTATTCAAGGTGGTCGCCGCAAAAAGATTACGCTGACAGGGCAAGTTGATCGTGCCTATCCACGCCAGTTACGGGTGAAGTGGTTAGGCAGTATTCCGCTAAAGATCCGCGGATTCTATGCCAACAATATTGGCCGCGCTTTCGGTAAGAAGTTAGCGCGTCAATTGATGCCCTATCACGTATTGCTGGCGGGTGCGTTCTGCCTTCACCGCGATGCTCCGCACTGGAGCCGTTGGCAGGAACTGGTGCAGCAAGCCTGCCGTAAGGGTAAGATTTTTACGGCCGAGCAAACAGCACTTGGCGTGATGTGCTATCGCGACAAATTTCAATTTGAAATGCTGCCTGCATGGACACATTGGTTGTGTGAGTTTCCTGCCCTGTGGGATCAGGTAAACAAGAAATTCGTTGAGCCGTTCCTGCCGCATAAAGTTATCGGCATCTTGCACCTGTCAGGTGTTGATGAAATGCGCGAAGACCGTTCCGCCGGGATGGATTTCCAGACGATGGAAGGCGAAGACATATACATGTCTTACCGCTATCCGCATTTTGACGGTTTGGCAAACGAAGCTGTGTTCTATGAACCCGATATGTATGACCGGAATATCAGGATTAGCATCAGCAATAGCTATCAGGCCGGTGAGACTGTTCGTCGCTAGCCGTATAGTGCCCTAGCGCGGGCCTCGAAGGCGCCGACCATGCGTTTGACCGCCTCCTCAAAGAAGACAGCAATCAACTTCTGCAAGACCGGATTCTTGAATTCAAAATCGACATAGAAATCAATGATACATGTGCCGTCTTCCTGCGGCAGGAAGCGCCAGTGATTAGACAGGTGCTTCATGGGACCGGACAGATATTCAACATGTATATGATCAGAACGCAATGCTGTTACCCGTGAGCCAAATTTCTCACGTACCATTTTATACCCGATGATTAGATCAGCGTAGAAAACATCGCCCTCGCGCTTGGTAATGCGGCTTGCCAAGCACCATGGCAGGAATTCAGGATATTTATCGACGCCCGCAACCAGATCAAACAGTTGCTCAGGCGTATACGGCATAGCGCGGCGTTCGGCATGGGTAGGCATGAATGTGATTACTCAGCAGCGGCTTGCTTGGCCAGTTTCTCTTCACGGGCAGCGCGCAGTTTTGCGAAGTCATCACCCGCGTGATAGCTGGAACGGGTCAGCGGTGAAGCTGAAACCATTAGAAAGCCTTTTGATCGCGCTAATTTTTCCAGTGCTTCGAATTCTTCCGGTGTCCAGAAATGCATCACCGGCGCATGCTTGGCTGTAGGCTGCAGATACTGACCGATGGTAATGAAATCAATGTCGGCGGCGCGCATGTCATCCATAACTTGCGCCACCTCTTCCTTCGTTTCGCCCAAACCAACCATCAAGCCGGATTTGGTGAAGATCGATGGATCGACCTCTTTCACGCGTTGTAGCAAGCGCAGAGAACGGAAATAACGCGCACCCGGGCGAATAGTCGGGTAGAGGCGCGGTACAGTTTCAAGATTGTGGTTGAATACGTCCGGCTTAGCGCGGGCGACCGCATCAATATCTTCGATCTTACCCCGGAAATCGCCGGGCAGAATTTCAATGGTGGTGTCTGGTGATTTAAAGCGGATCGCGCCAATGGTTTTGACGAAGTGTTCAGCACCGCTGTCGGAAAGATCATCGCGATCAACGGATGTTACGACAACATGCTTCAGGCCCATTTTCTCGACGGCCACGCCGACGCGCAGCGGTTCCATCTTATCGAGTTCGTTCGGCTTGCCCGTGGCAACATTACAGAAGGAGCATGCGCGGGTGCAGACCTCGCCCATGATCATGAATGTGGCATGCTGTTTTTCCCAGCATTCACCGATGTTCGGGCAACCTGCTTCTTCACAGACGGTTGTCAGTTTCAATGAATGAACGACATCACGTGTCTCGTGGTAGACCTTGCCCTGTGGCGCTTTCACACGGATCCATGA
>Ga0247823_10000671_pt1 | contig 28794 bp, 31 predicted proteins | sample 13C_PalmiticAcid_2_FD_192426 | JGI IMG/M metagenome (GOLD analysis project Ga0247823, IMG submission 192426) | Soil microbial communities from agricultural site in Penn Yan, New York, United States - 13C_PalmiticAcid_Day30 | ecosystem: Environmental > Terrestrial > Soil > Agricultural land...
GACGGTCGGCACCTTCTTGGTAATGATGACTTCGCTTAGATCACCGCCGATGGCTTCGCTGGCGTTGCCCATGCCAAGACGCAAAGTGTTAGTCGCGTCAAATGCTGGTGTATTGGAGACCGTATTGATGGTTCCTACAGCGCCACCAACATAGGTGATGATTTCATTGGGTTTGATCGTACCTGCGAAAACATTGATCCCTTCTTCATCGTTGTCGATGATGATGTTTTGCGCCACGGTGCTCTGGCTATTCTGGTACATCGAGATTTTTGGATCAACGTCATAGCGCAAAAGCGCAAACCCATCCGCGCTGTTGTAATCCGCAGATGCGCCCTGAAGCGATACCAGCCTGCCGAAAGAATCGACGCCAAAATCAACCCTACCAGCGACGAATACCGCAGCCTCACTACCGGTCATATTCACATTTGAGCGAGCCAGAACCTGTCCACCAGAGAACTTCACACTTGGGTAGTTAGCCCTCAGACCCGATGTATAATAGGACGGCTTGATGGTGGCCTCCGTAATGTGGTTGCCATTCCCGCTCCTGTCACTCCATTGCGCAACAAGATCGAAGTTCTCAGCCGGATCGCTGGTGGCTTCCAAGACACCATCGCGGGCATCGTACCAGCCGACCAGATCGCTGCCCATGATGTGCTTCGGATTATGCAGCTTCCACTTCTGTCGGAAGTATTCATGAAGCTCTTCGCGCTCTGCTTCGGTCGGGAGGCGCTTGAGCATCACAACCTCCGATATGATGCCGCTGAACCAATCACCTCCTTCGGTCTTAGTGCCCAACCTAAGAGTGTTTGAATTATCAAAAGCTGGAGTGAATGTTTCTGTGTTCGGAGTACCAGCCTCGTTGTCCACATAAACATTTAACAAATTGGGAGAGACTTCTATCCCCATTACACATGGGCTATCTAGAAGCATGTCTTTAGTTACGAGTCGGCTTTGATGCGCGACAAGCAGTCCGCTGCCTATACTATTCCTAGTTATACAGAACCCATCAACATCTGTGTCATCGTCAGCCCCAACACCATTCAAAGAGACGACGCGTCCATAATCGCTAGTGCTGGCTCCCATCTGGCCGACAACAAAACAAGCCAGAGAATTCGCACCAGTCAAATTCACACTAAGGCCACCCCGCATGTAATTATCAACGCCGTCGAAGACCACTCCTGGATGTTTACCGTTGAAGCAACGCTGCCGCCACATTGGGCGATTGCCGCTGGTGTTCTGAGAGACGGAAGCGCTGGAAAGATCAGGAGCCTCCCAGCTTACAACCGTGTCAAAGTTATTAGCTAAAGCGCCTGAGCCGTTAGGATCAACTTCGGAATATGCATCGAGCCATACTACAAGATCAGTACCGAACATGGAGCGAGGATCACGAGCAATATCCCACTTGTTGTAGAAGTAGTTTCTTAATCTCTCTAGCTGATTGCTCGTCGCCGCTCCCTTGGCTAGAATTATCTCCCCGATCTTAGCATTGAGCCAGTCACCGGCTGCCTCGGTGTGGCCTATTCTCAGCAGTCTAGCAGTCGCGCCAAACGCCGCTGCCATCTGGACGCCGGGAGTGTAGTCATACGTGCCAATCAATTTGCTATTGAGATACGTGTGAGCAAATTCTCCGTCTACAACAAACTCCTGAACGAATGCATGACTGTCCCACGACAACCCGCTAAAAATAGTAGTGGCAGGATAGTTATTAATAGTCACACCAAACTCAGGGTAATTAGTCCACGATTGAGAACCAAAACATATATCGCCACTGACTTCAGGATGACCAAAAACATACGGCCGCCCGGATCGCGTATCTATCTTGTCAGTCGTCTGGACGACGAACAAAGAGAAAGAAGGCGTGCCGCCTACGGCAATAGGGCCAACCTCGGTATTGGTTTTAAGAAACCTTGAACCACGATCAAAATAAATAGATGGGTAGCCATTAATCCCAACCGGATCGTATGCTGGATGCGTTCCACCGCGATTAACGACATTCCGGTGCGGCTGGAGTTTGTCTTTCCAGTGCTTAACATTGTCCTCGAAATTGACCGCAAGCACTGCGCCGTCATCTGAATAAACTCCAAACTGCGCATCGTACCAACTAAAGATATTATCTCGCCCTAGAATAGAGATCGGGTCATCGTTCTCGTTCGCGATCAACTCGCCTTCAAGATCGGCAAGGTTGGTGATAGCCGCAAACTGCGCAGACGTTAGATACTGCTCGAAGACCTCCAGCGCCATGCCTGTATAGGGATGCAGCCAAGTAGCAATCAATATCCCCGCGCTATACAAATTGACGGTCGTGCTGACGCGAGTGGTGCCTTCGGCATAGATCGCATACGCCACTTTGAATGGCAGCGCAGCGCCGACAGCCGATGGAAATTGAAAACGCACCGGATCGTTTACCGGCGCATACGACGACACCGCATAATTGCTGGCGTCGATTTCATCTATGGCATCGGTAATGTTAGAGCCGCCCGCCTGATCGGTCCACCCGCCATCGGTAATGTCAGAGACTGGAAAAATTCTAGTGCTCGATGCGACGGACCTTCTCCAGCCGGAGAAGCTGCGAGAGGCTTTCGGACGAATGATACCCGGATGTTGCGATGCCGGGATCGAACCAGAATAAACTGGTACGTTTAACTTTCCGACTACATCAATGGCTGGTCCGCTACCGCCGATCAAAGGCCAATAGTGTTTAAGATTATTCTTTCGCATAACCTGAAGCGGAGTGTAGCCCTTATACAGAGCACGAGCCTGATCGGCGGTGATGGTATCGTGAGCCACAAACAATTCTGCAATTGAGCCCTCAAAAGTATAACCGGACGCGAAATGGCCTGCGGCCAAATGTATCCTGTCGGAATTAGCCGGATTGGGCGCTGCCATATTATTAAACCCAGCAACACCAGAGTTAACGAGCACGCCATTGACATATCCAGCGCCGCTGGCAACACCGTAGGTCACAGTCCCAATAGCATGCATCCAAACGCCTTGTGCGGCAGCGGCAATCGAACCAAAGCTAAAACCCTCGTAAGAGGTTGGGACTAAACTGGTCCAAGACATTTCAAACGTGGATGCCGCTGGATGGTTGTCGATTAACTGTAGGTTAAACGCGGTAGATGTGCCCCAAATACCTTGCTGAATAATTGTTTGATAAGGCTGTGACCCGGCGCCAGCGTTCGGCTTGAACCAACAACCAACAGTCAGCTTTGTAGTGGGCGACGGGACCGCCGTCTCCAACATAAAAATTCCGCTAGTTGTATTGCGAGCCATCTAGATCAAGTCTCCTTGACTTCGATGCTATGCAAGTAGGCGTCGCCCGTAGCGTTAGTGCCAGAGGATGGTGTTGGATCGCGAGTGACGCGAAGCCCGAAGCGATCACCTACCGCGACGTTGTCCATGTCCGCGCCGCTGGTAAATGTGATCACGTCATACGCTACCTCGCCCACAGCGGAAGGCACGGTGGCCACCACCGCATTGAAATCGTAAGTCTGCGACGTGTCTAAATCTTCAGCATCGTCTGCGATACGACGAAACGCGGCTTGCCACTCGACAACGTCAGAGGCTATGTCCGACGCGCCGTGCTTGATACGAAGCGTGATGCCACCGCCGGAATAGTTAGGCGGCATATCGCAAACAAAATCCATGTACTCCTGCGTCGTGTCATCGTAGGCGACGACCGGATAAACCTCCGCAGGCGTTGAGCCTCCCGCGATAGTATCAAGCGCAGCCGCAAGCGTTGCCGGAGGGATGGCTTGTTGCGCATCCAGCGTGATGAGTAAATCGCCAGTCGCCATTATCAAGTCCCCAACTTGTTGCGCAAAGCGTTCTTAAGCTGGTTGATGGTTCTGATCGGGACATCCGCAATAGCCGATACGCTAGCCTTGATTTCGGCCATCGAAGCCCCGCTATCAATTGCTGTAAGAATTGCGTTGGTCCGCTCAGCGTGCATGTTAAGTTCATCGAGCAAGGTCAATGATAAAGCGCGAATTATATCCTCAAGGGCATCAACTCTGGCTGCCGTCGCATCGCGTGCAGCATTGGTCGCCGCCAAATCAACCGCATCTCGCGCAGCTTGATCCATGAGCGTGACGGCGCCAGTCACAGGATCAATCAACCAGTATTGTGAACCATATCCCTCGACCGCAGACATATCAGGATTGATGATCCAGTTAGCATCGTTGATGTAGTCCGCCGTATTGGCTGACTCGATCAACTGCTTGGTCGTCTTGTGAAGGACAGTCGCCATCTTACTTCATACCCGGTTTGTATTTGTCCACGAGGATACCGACCATCTGCTTGGTCGTTTTAATTCGCGCCTCCAGCATACGATCGCTGACCAGCTTGGTATCGCCAAGCTCTCCTTCAGCCGCACACTCCATCACCGCATCTTCCATCGATCCGCGAATGATATTGATCACCGGCTTCAGGATTTCATTAGTGGTGTTCAATGAAATCCCAACAGCTTGGACGGCACGAGGCCGTTCTTGTTCTGCTGCCGGTTTCAAGTTATCTGGAAGCTGGGAAGGCAAGCCCTGATCTGTTAGCCAGCGGTGGGAGTAAAAACGCAAACTCTTCTTGAGCCGCTTGGTTTGCGTTCTGGCGATATGAATTGAAATCAAGCAATCCATATCGGTGGTGGGCGCTGGCAAGTGCGAAAAATTATGCGCCCAGATTTTTCTAAAAACCGGAACATCACAATCTTCCAAGCACCTGTCCATATGATCAGCTATCTGTTTTTGCACGGGCCTTTGCCGCCTCCGCTTCCGCCGCCTCTATTTTATCAAGGACTGCCCGGTCATCGCAGGCTTTCAGATACTGCCCGCGACGCTGATCCATCCTTGCGCTGATTTGTGCCGGATCGGTAATGCCTTCGGCATTAGCCAACAGCACCGCTTCCGCCATCACACGTTCGATTTCGGAAGCGTCGTATGAGTTAGCTTTAGCCATTTTAGGTCAATGTAATTTCAGTCGAAGTTGTCAACTGAGGCGTCACACCGTTGCCGGTTACGATGCTTGGCGAGATGGTGCCAGACCAAAGCAGCGGCGATGCACCGCCACCCGACTTGCCAGTAGCAAAGTGAGTCGCAGTAGGAGAGCCACCGACAGTACCGGGCGGGAAGCTGACGGTTGCCTGCGGACTGATCTTGCTGGCACCAGCAGCAACCGCAGCCGCAGTCCAGCCGCCGGTGGTACGGGCTACGTTAGTTCGGGCATAAGACGCATAGGTTATTTCGCTGGTGCTGCCGGTGCCAGTCTCACCCGGATCAGCCGAATGAAGCGAACAAACGATCTGGGTTTCCGGAGTACCCGCCGCGTTGTCGGCATAGTTAGTCCAAGCCACAGCCCGGTAAACCAAGTTCAAGATTGCATTGGAGGTGACGTCTGCGATAGTCATTCCATTAACTCCTTCTGGGTTAAAGCTTTACTCACGATGGCAAGACCAACTCACCATCAACAACTGAAAGATTGTCCGGGTGATAACGCTGCTCAGTTTCAACCACAGTTTGATCCGGTTCGGTAGCCTGTTGCAGCACTTGATCATCATCGCATGTGCCAGTGCGAATGACTTTGACGGGATCATGAACCACATAGTGTTTCATCGTTTCGACTCCAGTAAGATGATTGCTGGTACTTTCATGTTATACCTGTCCGTTCCAAAATCGAGAAACGCTCCGGAGTTGTCGCCATCGCCGACAAGCACAGAGAATGTGTGAGACACGCCAGCAGAAACAGTCATGCGGCGCATCCAAGTGACGCCCTCTCGGATATTATTTTCACCGCTCGATATAAAGTTTGTAACGCAACGACGCTGTGCATATCTCGCATTGCATTTGTGCGTGCCAGAGCCCGCACTAGAAGTGATTTGAGCAGGGTTTCCTATTGCGTTACAAACCGTGAATTGATTGGCATTAGAAACCGTCTTGACGAAATAGTTTGTACCAACAACCAGTCCAGTCGGCAGCGCTCCAGTTGTTGTAAAGCGCACTTGTTGATCAACGACAAGGCCATGAGCGTTATATGTTATGACGGCAGCAGCAGAACCCCCACCATTCGAAATAGTACAAGCACCATCGATCCACATCTCAAGCCAAGTAGAACTTGCCGGATTGTTGTCTAACTTTTTACAATCCTGCTCGCCGTCAAACGAGAACATCATGTTGCCGCTGGCCAGCGCCGAAGGCGTGTAGGCAAGACTTACGATCAAATCTTTGTAGCGAAGGCCAGGACCAACGGTCGCACCGATTGTGTCCGACATGGAAGTGAAGGCAGCGCCGGAAGCTTCTTCTGCGGTGAGCGTACCTACAACAACCTTGTCGGCAGTAATAGTGCGAGCCGCAATGCTCCGCGCAATAATAGAGCCGTCAGAAATCAAAGTGCCTTTGATGGCAATAGAAGCAGAGCCGTTGACCGTAGCAATTTCAAAAACCGGAATAGCTGCGCCGCCGCCGGTGCCGGGTTTGGCTACTCGGAAATAATCAACGATGAAAGTCGCGGTCGAAAAACTTGTGCCGCCATTGAAGAGAGAAAACCCGGTAGCGTAACCATTAACGTCAAGCGTGACCGAATACTTTGCCGCCGCATATCCGTTCAGCGTAGTGATGGCGGTAGTGTTGGTTGTGATATTGGCAGTGTTCGTGGCCACATCGCCGGTCAGCGTAGAGATGCTGCTGGTGTGAGACGAGACTGTTGACGAAAGTGTTGCTACCGAACCGCTTAGAGTAGAAATGGCTGACGCGTTAGTAGCAATGTCGGCGGTATTGTCTGCTACGTCGCCAGTTAGGGTATTGATACTAGTCGTGTGCGCCGAAACTGTTGTCGATAGAGTTGAAACAGAACCGCTAAGAGTTGTGATGGCCGAAGTGTTAGTCGCTATGTCTGCGGTGTTGTCGGCTACATCACCGGTCAGTGTATTTATGCTGGTGGTATGACCGGATACGGTCGTGGACAGCGTCGAGACTGTCCCGCTAAGAGTCGTGATGGCTGAGGCGTTCGTCGCTATATCAGCCGTATTATCTGCAACGTCACCGGTCAGCGTATTAATGCTAGTGGTATGACCAGATACGGTTGTCGATAGAGTTGATACCGTCCCGTTCAACGTAGTGATTGCAGACGCGTTGGTTGCTATGTCGGCGGTGTTGTCAACAATGTCGGCCGTATTGGTCGCTATGTTGGCTGTGTTCGTGTTGATGCTGGTGGTATGCGCCGACACCGTTGTTGATAGCGTCGCTACCGAGCCATTGAGAGTAGTGATCGCAGACGTATTCGTGGCTATATCAGCGGTGTTATCCGCTACATCGCCAGTCAGCGTATTGATACTGGTAGTGTGCCCGGAAACAGTTGTCGAAAGGGTCGATACTGTTCCGTTAAGAGTGGTGATGGCCGACGCGTTGGTAGCTATGTTGGAAGTATTGGTAGCTATATTGGCCGTATTGGTATTGATGCTGGTGGTGTGACCTGACACCGTTGTAGATAGCGTCGTGACCGTCCCACTAAGCGTAGTGATTGCAGATGCATTCGACGCAATGTCAGCGGTGTTATCCGCAACGTCTCCGGTCAGTGTATTAATGCTAGTCGTGTGCCCGGATACAGTTGTTGATAGTGTCGTTACCGTACCGCTAAGAGTGGTAATAGCAGATGCATTCGTAGCTATGTCGGCTGTGTTGTCGGCAACATCGCCAGTCAATGTATTGATGCTGGTGGTGTGGGCCGCGACCGTTGTTGATAAAGTTGAAACCGAGCCGTTAAGAGTAGTAATAGCTGATGTGTTCGTTGCGATATTTGCCGTATTAGTCGCTATGTTAGACGTATTGGTATTGATGCTCGTAGTGTGAGCCGAAACCGTTGTAGATAATGTTGCAACCGAACCGGTAAGGGTGGAAATTGCCGATGCGTTCGTGGCTATGTCAGCAGTATTATCAGTGACAATAACTTCCAGCGAAGCAACTTCAGTCCCAAGCGCAGCTATATCAGAGTTGAGAGTAGCTACATCGGTGTTGAGTTGAGTTACATCAACCGTTAGTCCAGCAGTCTCAGCTTGAAGTGCAGCAACATCAGCCTCAAGCTCGGTAAGGTCTACATCCCCCGCCTCTATGATCATGTCGGGAAGCGTAGTTTCCAGATAAGTCTGAAGCTCAATCGTTAGATCGGGCATCCCGATAAACGAATCAGTCGTTGTTACCGGGAGCCAGCTAGACCACTCGACCTCACGAGCACTGGATGGGACATACCGACCGCGAACATCATAAGCCGTTGCAGGAAGAATGGTGTTACCTTCAACAACTACCGATCCCACTTCCTGTTCATCAGATCGGCCGCGAAGGACAACACTATCATCCGATGCGAGGCGCACTTCGTAAGCGATAGCTTCAACATCATTCAAATCTTCAACAGCATCAACCGACCATTCAACCAAGATGCCCGGCCGCTTGGTCCCGGCAACATCGCCAACAATCTCAACAGCAGAAACCGCAAACCCAACAATCGGCTGCGGCGCTGGACGGATCGGAGTGTTGGGACCAATGATCGGCGCTTCATAGTCTGTCGCAAAATCATAATCATAGTCAGCAGTGTCAACCTCGGTCATATCCAGCATGACGTCGAGATTGCCTTTGTCTGCTACACCATCAATCCGAAATAGCTTAGAAGTGTAACCGTTTCGCGTTGAAGTCCACGCCAGAAAATCACCCGGCTCCGCTGTCCAGAATTCCGGGCCAACCACAATCGTGTGCCGACGCGCCCGCTGCGCCTCCTGCAGCGCCTCCAGCATGAGTCGCTGTACCTGATTAGAATAAGGCACCGCATCCAACGGCACATCAGCAAGAAGCCGACGCCCGCCTGCCAGTATTTCCAGATCAGTCCGATAGATTGGCGGTGCAGGCTTATCGTTCCAAGATTCCTCCGGCTCTGGATATCTTGCGGTGATACCGTTTATAGTGTCCGACAAACCAAAAAACGGTGTGAAGCTCTGTTCCTCCGTTGAAAGAATTTGCGCATCCGTCAACGTATGAGCCGCAGCGTCCGGAGCGCCAAGCTGAATCTTGTAAAAGCCACCAATCTCAGAAAGCCGACCTTGACAAGCAGTCAGCAACTGCTCAATCGCATCTATCATCTGCGATTCAACTGGAATTTCGATAGACGATCTATACTTGGGCTCTGGTCCGTCAGGACCTGTTACCGATGCACGGCACTTGTTGATCTGGGCGATCCAGTTAGCCGCAGGCAATCTAGCCGCTGACATACCTTGAAGGCCATACAGCCACTCACCGTTATATTCAAAACCGCGCAACAGATTATAAATTTGAACCGCCGGAAGGTGATCGCCATCACCGCCCCATGTTGCCGGATTGCTCCACAGATGCGAGCCAGAACCACCCGCTGTTGAGTCCTTTGAAATGTCATAAAGCTTGGCGCCATTGAGCTCAAACTTGAATGTCGGTAGTCCGGACCAAAGCGTGTCGCGAACCTTCGCGGTAACGACTACATAAGCGACACCACGGCCAACGCGGGTGGATTCATAATCACGATCCCCGGTAGAGGCATCGCCATTGCAAAGCGGATCGGCGGTAGTCTGGGTGCCATCGTAAAACTTTACCCAGAGATTGGCATTTTCATCCTTGCCGCCACGATATTCCGTGATCGGATAGCCTCTAATCCCGTCAACCGTGCCTTCAATCGTTACCTTCTCGCCATTGACCCACATCCCGACAAGGCCAGTTGCCGGTAAAGGATAATCGGCAAGAGCAATAACCTGCGTGAGAAACTTATTATCAACAGTATCGGTCCCTCCCCACGTATTGGCCCAAACCAATGATCCTGCCGTGGCACGATAACCCATCAGGAATGAACGCGGCAGATCAGCGCCACCTTGAAGCCTGCCGCGTATTCCGTAAGACTCAATCGCAGCGGCTTCTATTGGATCTTGCTTGCCAGCGATCTTCTGAGCCAGAAGACTAAGGCCAATAGCGGCGCCTACCTGCAAGGCAGCCAGACCAATAGAGCCAGCAGCAAAAATTCCACCCACCGCAAACATGGGCGCAACCACACCAGCAACCGCAATACCGATAGTGAAAATCGGCATTAGTCACAGCGCCTTTGCATAAACAGTTTCCGCAAGGCCATAACCGAACTTTCCATAAAGCCTTTCAAACGCCTCGTGCCGGTATGTGGTTGAAAGAACAGTCGTCACGCATCCTTGATCACGCGCCCAACCTTCAAACACCGGGATCAGAATATCCAGATTGCCCCGGATGATTCGTTCCATTGCATAAGGCGGAGCACCAAATGGATCGTGGAGTATGACATTGGCCAAAAGTAGATTGGAGCCGCCATAGAGACACAGCCAGTCTTTTGTGAGGATCGCCCCGGCAATTGTCATGGACACCCGTGCCGGATCAAACTCCCAGTTGAAGTTGAGATTGCCAATTCCCTGTTGTTCAGTGTGATGAAGTTTAATCAGCGATACAATACGGGCTATATCATCCCGCGTTGCTGGGCGTACTAGCCTTTTCGCTGCTTGGTTTGCAGTGGACCGTACTTCGTTCCCCATCTCATTTCCCATTCCCCAACAATAGCAGCATCCTCAAAAAAGTTATCAGTTGCACTGCGTAGCTTCTGAGAGGCATCAGATCGCGTGTCCGAATTACCACGCGTCATTTCCTGTGTGTGAGAAGCGCAGGTGAAAACAACCGAGCCTATCTCACCTTCTGAAGGCGTTGTGATATCTATCGTGTCGACAAAACCAACGAACCGGCAAGGTGCTGGTGCTACGATCAATCTAGTGTCAGGATCAAACAACCCTCGGAAAATCTGAACCGTCGCCTGCTTGCAATCATAGGTTCGAACAATATCATTCACCCGATCGGCAACCTGAGACATGGTGATTGTGACATTCTGAACCGCGATATTTGAGACTAGTGAAATATCCGAGATACTGATGAGAGCGCCAGCGCCAAAGAATTGCCGCGATACGGACGACCCGGTTTCCGGATCAATCACGGAAACTGTAATCGTCCCTACATCCGACCAGTAACCATCCGGCACTGGAGCGCCAGTGCTACGGTTGCGAGCGATGAGCCACAAGAAATCTCTAGCCACCAAACGCCGCTGCGCCAACGCCGACAAAATTCCAGCGGATAGGGATCGTACCATTACTCGCGAGCCTCTATGGCACTAAAGGTTACAGAACCAAAACCTGAAATATCCGAGACTGTGTTTATACTCCCGGCTACGATAGCCATGATACAAGACGGTCTCTTAACTGAAACTGTTGCGGTTGTAACACCCGGCCAAATATGCGGCCGAACCTCAAAAGATGGCGTCACACCACCACCACCAGCCGTCGCAGTCTCCATGACACGATGAAGATCGGTCGTCCCGATCTGGATCATATCGCCTACCGACAAAACAAAGCCGGAAGGTAAGGCAGAAACAGTAATAAGCTTTCTGTTTGCATCGATGGTATTAAGGTTCGCTGTTAGCCCGTTGAATGATCCACCAGTCGGCCAAGAGCCATTCGGATACCGGATTGGATAAGTCCTTGCCAGTGAGTAGCCTCGGAAAGTTGTCAGCCCATTCTCTAAAGCCTGTAACCGTCCGCGCCAATAATCCAGATTGTTTGGTGATAATAGTTTAGAACGCGCGCTCATCCGCCACAGCGATGGGCCAAGGTCTTTGACGTAAGTCCGGCCACCAGCAGCACGCGATGTTTCCTGCCGGAATTCCGGATCGAAGTCCGTGGTCCATCCGGGAAACTCCGGCAGAATTGAAAGCGGTGCGGTAAGGGCCATTTACCAACGCTTTCCCGGTCGCTCGCGAACGATCATCTTGACACGCGATTCAAACTCCATGCGATCACGGGCAACAATTTGCGCAAGCTTTGATACCGCAGCCACGTCAGCACCGCGAGCATCAATCATCGGCGCATAGGTAAAGCTAGGGCCACCACCAAAGCTATCAGCATTCGAGACAACCTGCGCCGGTCCCTTGATCAACTCCGGTCCGTTCTCTCCCGCGATGCCCCATTTGCCAGCGCCAAGGAAACCACCTTCAGCAAACATCGGTGGCTTGGCGGAAACAAACCCAGCACCACTTGAAATTACACCGGACGCACCGCCGGACAATCCATTCATTACCGCCATCAGCGCATTGTTTATTGCTAGTCGAATGCTCAAGCGGATCAGGTCAGCAATCATAGCATCAGCTAGCTTCTTGAAAGCTTCCTGCGCGGTAGCCGCTCCAGTAACAATGTCGAACAGCGCATCTTCCAAACCGCGCAAGCCTTTGACCGCTACCTCTTCAAGCTGCTTGTTTACATTCGCCCCTTCTCGAATGAACGAACGCAACGGACCACGGGCATCTTCCGCCGCCTTCGCCGCTTTGCCATAAGCTTCCGCCACCCGATCTATGGTTGCGCGCTGCTTCTCATTGACAGCAGTGTTCTCTTCACCGGCGGCGGTGTTAAGTTGAACCGCAATCGTCTCTAGCTCCGCCGTTATCTTCGCCCGCTCCCTTGCCTCAGTACCAAGGTCAATCGCGCCGGTCTCTGCATTCAGCGCAGCCGTTCGCTTCTCGATTGCCTCAGCAGACGTTTGCAGCCGATCACGACCATCACCTGCGCCCGGCTCTGGTTTACGAGTCGGCAGACCAGCAGGCGGACGGACCACACCGATATTAAATGGACGCTTCCCTTGAGCTTCAGCCGCTGCAATTTCCTTTTGAAGCTGGTCCCGCTCAGCTATCAGCCTGTCCTGCACTGTCTGTGTAGCTCCCAAAGCGGAGCGCACACCTTCAGGCACTCTTGGAATACCAGCAATGGTGCTTTCACCGGTTGCTATTGCGGTTTGTACTTTCTCCAACCGTTCTTTCTTGAGAGCAAGATCAAAACTGTTAGCCAGCTTCGCCGCTTCAGCAATCAACTCAACAATGCTGGACCAAGAATTTTTGATAAACAGAATTGTGTTCGCCAGATCATTCCAGACCGGACGCAACTCCCTTGTAAGTGTGGTGTGCGCAACCTTTAATCTCTTATCAACCTCTTCGGCCTGCTTGACCATCTCATCGGAGAAAATACCAGAGCCAGCTTTTTGCGTTTCCTGAATAGTCTGGAGCATCTTTGTCGCGCTGGTTTCTCCTTTTCTAAGACTATCAGCGAATTCCTTCCCGAAGAAAGACTCACCAACCTGAAGGGCTTGAATATTCCGGCCCTGTTCTTCCAGTTTAATCATCGCCTTCAAAACAGCTTCAATCTTCTGGTTCTGATCCGGGGCATTCCGGAATAATTCTAGCTCTTCTAATTTCCCGCCTTCCGCATTCAAGATACGCAAAAGCTTTTCAGTCTCATGGATTTTTTCCGTTCCAAAATCCCACTTAGATGAATCTATAAGAGGCTGTGCCTTCGTCGCCTCAAATGCATTCTTCAATGCTCCTTCTAAAACGGTGACTGACACGCGCGCCTTGTCAGCTTCTCTGGTGAACTGCTGAAAAAATTCCGGGCTGACACCAACATTTCCGGCCTTCTCTCCGATCTTGACCATCTCTTCCAGTTGTTCGCGCGCAGTCTGGATCGCCTTCGATAAAAGATAAAACGTGCCAGCAGCGACCGAGAAGCCAAGCAAAAGAGATTTCCACGAAGTGCCAGCGACAACGGACGCCGCGCCGACACCAGTGGCCGCCTTACTCAATCCGGTAGCGGCAATGGCTGCTGTATTTGCCGCCGTGCTTACCGCCCCTAGTACCGGGACAACCTTGCTGGCTTCTCCGGCGGCATTACCGACCGCAGACAATCCTGTAGCCACCCCTTCCAGCGCAACCGAAGTCACCTTCGAAGAAGTTGACAGCAGCTTCATAGGCGTGACGCCAAGCTGAACCTTGTTTAGCTGATCATTCGCACGCCCGAACACCTTAACGATATTATCAACGCCGCTCGTAACAGCCTTCGCCGCTTCAGCCGTCTGATTTTTCATCTCAGACAGATCAAGCGCAACCGGGATACGTAAGGTTGGAGCCGCCATTCAATGCACCGTAGCGTTGGCTATTGGTCGATGCCGCTCGACCATTTCATCAAACTCTTCTGGAGACATAGGCTCAATCGGAGGTTTACCGTCAGACTGCGATCTGTTCCAGCCGTCGATCACGGCGCTTAACTCCCACAGCGTCAACTCGTCAACGGTTCTTGGTGTCCATTTGAGGAAGGCACAAAATCCGTAGATGATTGACCGGTGGAGCCTTCCTTCTTCGCGGAAGAAGGAGACTCCTCCTCCCCTTCCGCTTCCGCTTTTCCCACGGGGTCGTCCTGCACGCCTACTAATGCAGCCTCTAACACCCGCATAGAAACAAGAAGGCTTGGCGCCAGCCCGTTCGGATTTTGCAGAACATGCGCGTCTGTTTTTTTCTTGGCATCCTCGGCACTCATCCCAGCGCCGATCAGGGACAGCCTAATGACTTCGGAAATGTCATAGACCTTCCAGCTACCATCAACGATGCGTTGATAAACCGCACCAACACCGGAGCCGCAACGATCCTCAATGGCAAGAAGCGTCCCGATCTTGGCAGCGCAGAAATCATCTTCACCGCCAGACCAGATCAATCGAACCGTGCCGACTGCCGCCATTATGGCACATTCGTCCAGACCAACGCGCCATCGCTCTGGAACGTCACATCGACATTGACCTTGTTGCCAATCTCACCGTTGATGTTGAGCGCCGTCAGGAACAGGTTGCCATCCCAACGACCCCAACCCGGATCATTCAGGATCACGCGGCATTCGCGCGAACCGGTAAGCAGGAAGAAGTCCCACCAATCATCGCGTGCCTCCTTCGCCAGCACGCCGCTACCACTGACGCTGGCAGAGAACGAGCGAACCACGCGCTCAATCCATGCCGGATCGTCCGGGTTGTCGCAGTCCGGCACCGTCACGTCATTCGTTTCTTTAGCGAACTGAATGCCCCTCGTGGTAAGTCCGCAAGGGCTGGTGAAGATTTGCGGGCTGGCGTCTGAACCGAGCCAGATCGTCAGCTTCGCGGCAGAGATTGTAGTTGGCTTGGCCATATTGACAGCCTCCTATGTGGGTTCAGTTAGGATTCGAAAAGTTGCTACAGAGTGTTTTGTTATTCCATCTGGGTCTTCCAGATATTGGTTTTGCTCTAGCTCGCACAGCACGGTGCGATGCCCAGTCATTACCAATTCATATTCATCAATCGAGGCGACGATTGCCGCGCCTAGCTGACGACTAGCTACTGACTCTGGACCTGTGGTCCATCCGTTAATACCAATGGATATTTCTGCCCCGGACTCGCACCCTGTGCGATCCGGAAGAACCTGCGGCTGACCGAGCGTGATATATGGCGTGTCCACACCGGACGGCACTACGTCAAACACATGCTGACCAACGATAGCAATCACACCAGCATCGGACTTTAACCGATCAATAATTGCCGCCGAAACTAGAAGAGACGGATCGATCATATCTTTCCGCTCGCTTCATAAACAGCCTGCGCAATTTCCTCACGCATGGCATCACGACGATCACGATATGTCTTATAGAAAAATGGTTTCGCCTCCATCTTCTTTGTTCCAAATTCAATCGCAAGAGAATAATCATATCTCGCCTGAGCGCCTTCACCCGCACCATATTGATTTTCCCAAGTATTTTGGCCTCCGGCCTCAACAAAGTATTCAAGAGTATGCCGACCACGCCGAACGCGAACACTGTTTTTCAGAGCACCCGTATCCACGGGTGTAGCATTCTTGATCGCGTCAGAAAGATTATCTGCGATGCGTCGCAAATCTTGAGCCAATGCACGTTGCAATTTGAACGGCATGGACTTGAACCAAGATTCAACAACCGCGACATCGTTTGCCATTATGTTGGCACTCCACGCTCCGCTAGAATTTCAACAAACCTTTTCTTTTCATCCGGCACCGCGCTACGGATATTCCAAACATCATTGGAGCGCACATTAACCGCCTTCCAGTCTGACGTGACATACTTGGTCTGGGCCGTCATCCGGATCGTTATGGAGGCAATGTTCTGTCCGCTTAACCTAGCTTGTAAAACCGTTTCGCCACCGATCCGCTGGACAACCCTGCCCGCGATAGTGAATTGTAGCTCCCACACGCGCTCTTTATTGCGCAGCGCATCCTCTGACGCTTCAACCTTCTTGTAGAATTCAAGACGGTCACTTAATTGTCCGGCTGCGGCTGGCATTTCAAATAATCCTCCTTCCTTATGGCAGCGTCGGCTCTAACAGCGGCATCGGCGCATCGCGTTACAACAAGATACTCTTGGCCCTTTTTATACACCGCAAGGCATTGATTGTTGAATTTGAATTCCCAGTCCCGAAGCATAATGATCCGAGGCATCCTCACCACCGCTTCCGAAAAGCAAAGCTTAGGATGTGATCACGCCCGGCCTTGGTTTCAAAGTCCTGCCGATCCAGCAGCTTGAATCGATATAGCTCCATCCAACTCACAAATCCAAGCTCCGTGAAATAATACAGATGCTCGCCCGGACGATAGTGCCGCGAATGCCGGATATTCAGCACATCGGAAAAGATCGGAATGCTGACAAACAGAAAAGAACCGTCAGGCATCTGGCAAAAATAGGAAGCCGGACTTTCAACGTGCTCGATCACGTCCCAAAACGTAAAAGCAGAAAACTGTTTGAAGTCACTGGCGAATAGACCGCTGGATTTTAACCAGTCGATAGCCACAGGATTAACATCAAAGCCAAAAGTATGCCGCCGCTTTTTAATGAACTCGCCCGACCCAATTCCAACATCCAGAACATTCACATCCGCCCCGGCATATTCGTTCACAAGTGCAATGCGACCCGCATTGATCTTTAGCGCAATATCCTTGTCCTCATAGCCCGCGCACTTGTTGAAGTAATCCGCGTCATAGGCGGCGGTGACGGTCATGTCTGTCTGATACGCCACGCCATCATAGGGGCACAACGTCAGATCGTTATCCGCAACGGATTCAAATTGCGCGATAACTCCATCCATCATTTCCTGCCTTCCCAATAGGCAAACTTTCCATCGATGATGACCTTGCCACTCTTCTGCTTCAAAGAATTAACGAGATCATATACCGGCTCTTGTATGTCCCAATACTCGTGAAACAGAACCCGCCGACATTTCTTCAACAGATCAAAATCAAACTGAGCATCGTTAGCGTGATCACCGTCAGAGTAAGCCGCGTCAAATTCCAGATTGTTTATGATCTGCGCCTTCTCTTCATTGTCCCTCACATCAACAAACTTGACGTTGGTGACACCGGCAAATTCTGCAATTGCCCGCTTCGCTGTGTAAGGGAAAATATCAAATGACACGACTTCCTTGAAGTAGCGCGCAAGAATGATAGCTGTGATCCCGTTGTAGGTACCAATTTCAACGCAGCGGTCGCCTCTGAACTTTATCCTTTGCAAAAAGGGTTCAAACAACTCCACTCCACTAGACCTTCGGAAAGCATCCGCACCAAAGTGATGGAAGATCGCGGACAACTGTGGGTCTTTGTGAATATGGTCCGCATTCTCATTCATCAGCCAGCGGAAATTATTATCAATCGTCAAGGCTTAACTCCTACCACTGCGAAGCTCCAAGCTAGATCGCGTTCACTGTGAATGACGTTAATGAACCCCAAGTCACTCACCATCTTGGCCATCACCCTTGGCATCCAAGTGTGAAGATGCTTCCGGTTATTCTGCGGCAACCAATACTCCATGTGCGGATGCGGCAGATACAAAAACAAAACGCCTCCGGGCAGCAAATTATCCAGCCAATACTCCAACACCGCGACCGGGTTGGCTAAGTGCTCAAGACAGTGGCTGGAGAAAATATAATTAACGGCACCAACCGGAGGCAAATTCATCGCGTGATAAACATCATCATCCTGATCAACCGGAATAGCTCCCGGCAACGGCCATTTGCCAGCACCAATGTCTAAGCCTCTTCCCTTGCAGAACTGCAGCGCAAACGGTGTGATGAACTGGCAGGCATTGCCGTGCTTTATATATTCCGGGTAGAGCCTGTCCTTGTACTCAAACAAACTCACGTTATCCGACCCATCAGGTTCATCATCACTGCGTCCATAGTGATCGGATGTTTTTTGTAATTGTCCCGCAACCATAACCGCTCCAACTCTGGCCTGTGTCCAATCGGATCGCGAGGATCGCCCTTACGCCAAACCTTATCCACATTATGAATCCCGGAACGAAAAAAGTCGAAGCCGGTTAGATAAACCGCTTTTGGAGTAAACGACAAAACCTCCAGAATGGCAGCAAATCCAGTCGTTGCCACATGCTGTCCTAGAAGATTAAACGTCGCCATGAACTCTTCTACAGACGGGATATAGGTATCACAAAACCAAAAATTTCTCCGCATCTGATATATCCAGCGGAAATCAACTCCTTGCATCTTCCCTCTTCGCTGATGCCAATCAGAATTTATAACGTGGGCGTCAGGGCACTTACAGATGCAAAGTTTAACGCCATCGGCCTGCAGGTCTTCAGCGGACTTCCGAATCGAGTTTCCAAAAAAGGAATAATAAACATCGCATCGATAACCGGTTGCGGCAAAGGTTTGATAATTATTAACCCTCAATACAACGTCATGTCCATCGATGAAGCCTTCTTCATTGTCTAGCACTCCCGGACCGGAGCCGACGACCGCAACCGTCTTGTCTGTGAAGAAGCTCGTAACCTCTGCCCTATCCAAGAAGCGCACGCGCTGCTTCTGCAATTTTATCCCCGCTATCGTCATCCATCACCGCACTGCACGAACGCTTATGAAATATCTTATGTGGTGTGAGCTTGCGCAGATATTCTGTCCGCGACACCAACCCCTTCCGTGCCCAGACGCAAAGCAGTTTCTTGTCAAACGATTCTGCCAGCGGCACAAAATATGAAACATAACCGAGCATTGCGTCGCAGGTCATAGCTAGATCGAGCAGATCGCTGATGCTGGTCCTATCGGACAAATCAACGTCAACATTTTTCAGATCATAAACCGGATAATCTTTGTTACCAACTTGAACGATTAATGCCCGATCTGACACCGCAGCAATCGCTTTGTTGTAGGCTTCTTCTATTGGCAGCAAATCCCTTGCCCAGTTATCTTTGCGGGCCATTGGTTCTCGTGGAATCTGCACCAGTACAATCGGTTTCCCCTTGGCTTCCTTCTTAATAAAATTAATAAGACTGGGATTTAGTATCTTCCAGTCCAGCCTCAATTCAACCGGCTCTTTAATGTCCGCCTGTATGCAGCAATCAACAAACTGATCTGTGTTCGAGCCGTGCTGCATCCGTACCGAATAATGCGCGATGCGATCAATGTTATCCCGCCTAAACGGGATAACCTTCACACGATCCTTTAACGGAATAAAAAGCTCCGGCCACCGGCTGCAAGCTTCGACGTAATAACCTTGTTGGACGAAATACCGAACTACACTTTGGAGATAGAGGCTGTCTCCAAGTCCTTTATTTCCGCTTCGAACGGAAATAGTTTTTCCATTCGTGGCTCCCCGGATATGTTCAACGCTATCGCTACCAGCTTTATTGACGCCATGCATCGATTCAAGTCCCCGTTATCGTGCGCCAACTTCGCCTCGCGAATAAACAATTCAGCGGCATCAAAGTTACAAACCAAATTCAGCGAAAGCGTCTTCAACTTCCTTCACCTTTTTGAAAGCAGTCAACGCTGAATTTTCCGAAACAAGCAGGACACGTACACCAAGCCCGATCAGAATGGGCGCCTGACCATTTAGACGAACACACCATTTGTCCAGCGTCCGCTGCGAAGGATTTTTCATCGGACGCGGATGCCGACTGTGCCAGTGCTCGCCTTGAAAGTCGAAGCCTATCCATATCTGTTTCTTACAACCTGCCTGTGTAACGATATTGATCAATTGAAAGCCGCTATTGCCGCCGCGTCCTATCGTCCCTTTAGGCTCCATTAAAATCCTATCTTGATCGGTATCGAAAGGGCCAAAAAGATTTACAAAGCATATTCCGTTATCAACCGCAGTATCCGGCTTACAGGTTACTTTTAATCCGCCAAACTCCTTCGCACCCTTGTGCTCCCTCCACCAATCCGCGTCCGCCGCATAAAGTAGATCAGCCCATGGAGCGAGTTGATAGGAGTTATTGACGACCGCAACCCGGCACTTCCCTTGCAGCTTATTGACCGTATCGCTGGTTACAGATGGACCAGACGCAACAATCGCAACAACCTCCTCGCTCCAGTCCGGCAACCAGTCCATCATCCGATCGATGTGTGAACCCTATAGGGCCGCAGCAGATGCTCCGATGACCACGGCATCTCGTTAACCGCTGCGCCCACTACCACCGTTTCGCGTTGCGCATATAGCGTACCGACCATAAGCAGGATTGCCGCCTTAATATCCGCCGGGACCGCTGCCACTAAAGGAGACGCTTCCGCATCCGCCACATAGCCCGCGCGATAGCGCATCCGAACCGAATTAGGAAACGACGTAGTCATTGGCCAAGCCGAACTACTCACCCGTGCCTTCTGACTCGCATAATCAATTGTGTAAGAACCAGCATCAAACTCAGACTCGGCATCTGCGCCTTCACTGTAATAAACCCCACCAAACTCGATTAACGGTGGTTTGGGAATTTCAATGTAGTTCTGATTTGCCGGAAACCCGTCAAGGTAGAAGTCTATCGTCTGTTCTATAAAAGCACGGCCAGTAAAATTCTCCGCGTTAAGCGTAGCAGCTCGAATATACAGGTTAATAATTTCATCATCATCATCAAAGTCATAAGCATTGACGTGCTTCTTGGCTTCATAAAGTGAGACCGGATAGCTCGCTGGCGGAACGATGATACGTGTTCCCATTTTTTATAATCCACCGAACCCGCGTTCGCCCTTTTCGCCTCGCAAGCCTTGCTCGCCACGAACACCGGGCGCTCCAGCCTTGCCGTCCCTGCCATCACGGCCACGCTTAACGATCAGCTTCCAGTCCGGCGAAACCTCCGGCTTGCCATCGGTATCCTTGAAAGCAAGAAACAACGAGCCAGCGTAGGTCGTGATTGAGCCTTTCAAATAATGGCCTTCTTTCCAGATACCAAAATGAGTATCGGCCAAGGTGCCTTTATCAAACCGAAGCTCATTGATCGAGCCGTCCGCACAAACCAGATCGAAACCATACTGACGGTCGCTTTCGAACCGGATCGCCTCCTTGAAGCTCAATCCGTCCGCGCCATCCTTACCGGGCAAGCCGGGAGCGCCGTCCTTGCCATTAAGTCCCGGCATACCATCGCGACCCGGCATACCATCTCGCCCCGCTATTCCTTCCTTGCCAGTCAATCCAATTTCACCGTCCTTGCCGTGCATTCCATCAATCCCATCACGACCCGGAGCGCCATCCTTCGGCGGATTAGCTTCCAGCCACAAAACAACTTCCTCTTTCACCGTGGCCAGCACCGTTTCCATATCTACCGGCTCTGCATCCTTGCCGTCCTTGCCATGTATCCCGTCGATCCCGTCGCGACCCGTCGAGCCGGGTTCACCTTGTGCTCCGTCCGCACCATCTTTTCCATTGATACCGTCAACACCATCTTTGCCATTAAGACCATCGGCGCCGTCTTTTCCATCAAGACCGGGCGCACCATCTTTGCCGGGCAGACCATCGGCGCCGTCCTTGCCATGGACAAGCGTGATGGCTTCAGCAACCTTGACCCGCTCCACCAGCGAAGTCAGTTGCTCCTTCAATTGTTTTATTTCCAGCGCCTGCGTTGCCATTGTGGTGGCAAGGTAGGTTTTCATCACACTCCAAAGAACATCGGCGGTGTGATCAATCTCAAGTTGCGATGCTGGCTTCATGAGTTATTTTCGCCTGTAAGGCCATAACCAGTCGCTTTGCTACGTCATCTTTCTCTGCTTCCGGTTCCTCCGGAGGGGGCTCAGCAGGTTGCGCGGCAGGCGTCGGCTCCGGCTTGTTGCTACCAAAAGGATTTTCACCGCGATCACGTTCATCCAGTGCGGCAAGTGAATAATTCTGTTGCTGCAGATACGGTGTCTGTCCGCCTTTGACCGGACCAAGATTCAACCGCTTACGTGACTCGTCCGGGGATTTGATGCCAGCGCCAACGGCCCGCGCCTCCGCTTCAACCAGCGTGCGAGTGTCCATGCGCAGCAGATCATCAAGATCAAATTCGGTACCATAAGGAGTTGTGCCGCCAGCTTCAGTGAGCCCTAGCCCCTCATCCAGACAAAGCTCGATGCATTCAAAAAACTTCTGCAGGCATTGCGAGTAGTATTGCTGATTCAGTGCTTCGATATTGTTATAAGCAGGCGCCGCACCTACGCCGACCATGAAAGGCGGCACATGGAAGGTGGAGCAAACTGTTTCAGCCGACCATTTCAACTGCTCGATCAACTGCGCATCTACCGCGTGAATTGAAAGCTGTTCGAACTTAAGGCCATCACCGAGCACGGCAATCTTGCCAACATTATTTCCGCTGAACTTCTGGTCCCAATGGAGCTTAAGCCGTGCTGCTGTTTCATCATCGATATGACTGGGCGCAGTAAGAATGCCGCCCGGCATAGAGCCGTTCAAAAAGAATTTCCCTGAATTGTTTTGGATGGCAAGGCCCTGCGCTGCGGGAATATTGCAGGCGGTCAGAGGCGAGACGCCGCACAGCGGATGATAGAGTGGCGTCATTACATCGTGAATGATTTCACTGGCAGGGACAGTGATGTTGAGGTCGCTGTCTAAACCGCTAAGATTATCGCGATTCAGTTCATACCAGACCGAGCCATCGCTCGCGATCAACACCTTAACCCGTGCCGGATCAAGAATATATAAGGCTACGACAACGCCGCGCTCATCACGCGCCTTCAGCGCATACATATTCCCCATCAGCAATTTTGACATCACCCATTGTTCATAAAATTTGATTCTGTTCTGATAATGATTTGGCTTGCGAATGACCGGCGAGAATGCACCAGAACTAAATTCTTTCCAGATGCCGGATTCAGTTTGCTGTACTAATTTCAACCGGCATTTAGAAACGTCCGAAGCAATAAGCGACACACATGAATAGACCGCGTGATAGGTCAAAACCGATTCGTTGGTTAGCTCAAGATTGCGTTGCCATGCGCCGGTAAATGGCTCGCGAATAGTCGGCCACCAGCCACGACTGAAGTCGTTCACCGGATGCGTTACCGGAGGCGCCGCCTTCCGGGTTATGTCCCAGCCGAGGAGGCGCATATCAGTCTTCGGCTTTCATATCGCGGCGAGAATACTTGGCCGCGCCTTCAGCTTTTGAATTTTTATTAGTCGCTTTGCCGGTAGCTTCCCCAGCGCGAATAGAAGCGGTGGGATAGGGCTTCGTGGCGGGCGGCAAGTCCTTGGTGGATAGCGGACTAACATCATTGCCCTTCTTCTCCGCCATCGGCCGAAATGCTGCCGTCAGCAACCCAACATCTTCCGCGCCAGCTTCAAACTCCTCACCCTTTTCGACATTCTTGCCAGCGTAGGTAAAACGCTCCTTCGCGACCAGCTTAACTTTATCAGCCATGGGATGAACTCCGTTTGAAAAAAAGAAAAAGACCGGAGCCATTGGCTTGGGGACTGCAAGCCCCGGTCTTCTCACCATGCGACTCAAACGCTATAGGATCGGAAGGAAACCTTAAGCGTATTTGGCCGCCTTGATATACTGGACTGCTTCAGCGCGCCGCTTCAGCCAGTTGATGTAGCGTTCTGCACGTACGAACACCAAGTTCTGCTGGAATGCCGAAACCATGACAGTCGAAGCAGACGCAGGATCATCCGGCGCATCGTTCATCTGCACCGAAGCTTCACGCGACACATCGATCTGTGCCGAGCCGTCATCCGCAAGGAAGATATCCGGCGCATTCAGGAAGATGATGTTGTCGCCTTCCTGCGGGCTGTCTTCCGTATAGTCCACGTTAGTGGAAGTGATGACGGTAAAGCCCATGATATTGCCACCGGTCGCTCCCACATTCGGGAATAGCGGTTGGCCGAGCGCATTGAGCATCAGTCCCAAGGTGCGAGCCTGACGCGCACGCGTGATCATGACGAGGCTGCTGGTGTCGATTTCAGCCGCATCAAAGTTTGCCATCACAAGACCGAAGTCCGTGACGAAATTGGAATAGGCAGTGCCCGATGCCGTGATCGGAGTGACACCGTTAGTGACCGATGCCGGTGACGTGTTGGCAACCGCCGCCTTTTCCGGATCAAGGAAGTCCTTGTCCATCAGCTTGATGATCGCCTTCGCCAGTTCATCGCGCACCAGAGCTTCCGCCGATGGCGAAGAGAACCGCACGATTTCATCCGTGAGCCCGACGATGCCCGCGATCTTGAAGTAACCAAGCGTCACGGTATCGAAGCTGCCTTTGCTGACCGGCTTCGGCTTGCCTTCACCGACCCAGTTGACCGAGCTAACGGTGATCTGGCGCTGGACCTTGATGTTGAACGGCACCCGCGTCAAACCCGGAATCCTGCCGATGATGGTTCGCGGCCACAGATATTCGATGAACTCCTGAGTATACATCTGCGGCTCGACCAACCCTGACATCGTGGTGGAGGAGCCAGCGGTGACCGCTGCCTTGAGGATAGTCTGAATCTCCGGCTGATCCGGCCAACGCATTTTCGCAATTTCATGCGGCGGGCACATTTCACGGGAAGCGATCATCTTGGCAATTGCCAACCGGGCAAAGGTGATGCCTTTCGGCACCATCGAGCCGATCACTTCGACCTTGACGCCGCCGCGTGACTTGCTTGCGACATCAGGAGTAGTCGCTACTACCGGCACCGCCTGCGTTACAGCCATCGCCTTCATCTCATGCAGGCGCACGAGGTGAGCATCGATAGCCTTAACTTCGTCGCGAGCGGTATCGTATTCGGTCTGCTCGGCTTCGCCCAGCGTCTCGCCTTCCTCACCGGAAGCGTTCATCAGTTCGGCCATCCGCGCGGCCTTCGCCATGCGCGTGGCTTCATAATCCTTGATTCGATCTTCGTAGGTTTTCATCTTGCCCTCCTTTGGGGCGGCTTTAATCACAGGTGCAACAATCTTTGGTCCCGTGACGCCGGGAGGGGAAATGCCATCTACACCAATCGATCCGTTTGGACCGGTAGGGCCAGTCGCGGCCATTGCTTCGGCATCCAGAGACTTGATCGTGTGAATGCTGGCTTCGGCATTCGCCGGAATAGTAACAAGCGACAATTCCAGAACTTCGCTTTTCAGGAAACGAATTCCACCGTCATCCATCATCGACATTTCAATCGGACGGAACCCGATAGACACGCCACGCACCAAACCCAGTTTGACTTCTTCCCACGCGGTATCAATGCGATCTTTCAATGGGCCAGACGCGGCCATGCGTGGCATCTTAGCAGTAAACGTGATTCCTTCCTTGGTCGCCTTGTCAAACTTCACCGTACCAACCGGCTGATCCGATCGGTGCATGTGAAGTAGCGGCAACGGATTTTTGAACTTAACGCCTAGTGGCTCCACAATGTCACCAACGCGATCTGCCGAAGGCGTGGTGGCGATGCCGGAAATGATACGCTGATCTTCGTCAACCGTTTTCACTTCCAGAACCGAATACGCACGGTTCATGTTCTTGGAAATGCTCACAGGAATGTTCATAGGATCACCATCTGGTATTCGCGTTGTGCTTATCACTCAGAAACAAATCGCAAAAATAAGGACACCAATTGTGCCGGGCGAAAGGATGAGTGCACCAGATCGTGACAGTGGCCACGATAATCGTCAATGGCACAGAGATGGCGACCATGACGGCGATGCGCTGATCCTGAGTCATCATATGATGATAACCTGAAACTCTTTAGGCTGCTCAACTGGCGTGGATTCCGCTAGCCCAGCAGCCATCGCCAGACATATCATTCCGTCGATACGTTTACGCGACTTCACCTTATTGAGTTTACGATTACCGGCGGGATCGCGAGTAACGACCGCGCTACCTGCGCACATCGTCAAGACCGGATTGTTTCCATGCGCCAGCTTACCGCTTAACAACAGAGATTCTACGAATCGCAACGCCGGACTCATCGACTGATAGCCCTGCCCAAATTCTACAAACTTTTCCTCTAGCTCTTTTTCCTCAAACCCAGCCTTCAGCAGCCACGGTTTTAGATTTTTGAAATTCCACCGATCAAAAGCGATCTTCTGAATGTTCACCCCTCGTAGAATCTCAGCTAACTGAATAGCGACATACTCGTACTCTATCGACTTACCCGGAGTGAGGTCTATAAAACCCTCCCGTGCCCATACCACGTAGTTCTCGCGATCCCGCCGCGACCGCTCCGCTATCCCGTCTTCAGGTAGCCAGAACATTGCTCTGACCTGCCACGTACCTCTGACATTCGCGATAAGAGTAAGCGCGGTAAGGTCATTGACCGATGACAGATCGAGTCCGCCGTATACCGGCGTATCGCCCCAATCCTCATCAACCAATCCACCACACGATTGCCAGAGTGACTTGCTGATGAACGGGTCATGCGCCTCGACGCGCTGATTGAGCACTAGATTGCGGTACTCAGCCTCACGGCTCGGCATCCGCTTCGCATCCTCGGCCATCGCCATGACTTCCTGCTTGTTGAGGAAGTCCCCGAACGCCGGGTTCGCCATCTTGATAGTCTTCTCATCGAATGCCGGTGCGGTTGCCGGTGCGGTATAGAGCGAAAGCACAACACGCGGATCATTCTTCGCCTTCGCATCGTCTATCAGGATCGAAAGCAGATCGTTGTCAGTAGGAGCCTGCGTGCTGATAATTATGGAGAGCGGGGTTTCCTGTGCGCCGGTCGCCGTCTCCAGCGCCTCATAGAGTTCACTTGTCGGCCCGCGTACCTGCCCTAGCTCATCGTGAATTATGAAGACCGGGTTGAGCCCGAACGCGGTCTTTACTTCGGCAGACAGCGCGCGATATTCAGTACCTCTTTCCGGGCATACCAGCATCTTGCTAGCATCACGGACCATCACGCAGGCTCGCAAATCTGGGTCCATACGGATCATCTTCGTCGCCAGCGAGAAGATTAGGCTGGCTTGCCGCTGCGATTGAGCACTGCTGAAAAGCTGCGAATTTCTTCGACTCTCTAATCCTATCAGATGCAAGAGTAGAAGCATCGCCGCGAGCGACGACTTAGCGTTCTTCCGCCCGAACGATATGATCGCACGCCGGGTCCCGTGCTTGTTGTCGTAGATCCTGCGTATCTCGCGCTTCTGCCAAGTACGAAGCTTTACTTTCTGACCAACGTCTGGTCCTTCAGGCACCCGGCAGTATTGTTCTATCCACTCGATATTTTTCTGTCCGCGCGTCAGCCGCCGCTTACTCATTTGAATGGCGGGTCCCACTCCCACGGCTTGTTACCCTTCAGCGTATTATTAGACGCCGTCCCCGCTGCCTTCGGTGTGTACCGGGCCTGATTAGTAAGCCGCAGCTTGGTTGTATATTTCGCTACATCCGCCATGCACAGCGAGCGGGATTTTATATACTCGTGATAACGCTTCGCCCCGTTTCCGCTCTTGAGCCACGAAGGCTCAAACATATTGATCGTCGCCTGTACAATCTCCAGACTCTCGACCGCCTGCACCAGCGCCTTGAGCATCATCTGCGTTGCGTTGGTGCTGAAAAAATCGACCGGCTCATCCCGGACTATCGCCTGCCAAATCTCGGCTTGTCGCGGCGTCAAATCCGATGGCGGGGCCGCCCGCTCCTGCGGAGCACCGCCGCCATCAAAGACCTTGAGCTTGACGATGTTCTCGACCGACCTCTGCGCCGCGCTCTTCCGACCATTCTGTTTCACGTTTGTATCCTTGGTCCATTATCGACTTGTTTTTAGGTCCAGCCTCGAATTGTTGCGACTTAGAAAACTTTACGGGCGGAACCGGTTTTCTAGCTTTTTCATGTGAAACTTTTGACCTAACCCCCCCTATGCCCTCATCCACCCTTGTGGACTAGGTTGCTTGGTATTTCTTGTTTGAAGGATGATTAGGGTCAATAGGCCAACCGTCTAGGCCCACGTCAGTCATGTAGCCGATGGTTTCCTCTTGCTGCTTAAGTCTGCTGTGGCATGACGCACAGAGGGACTGCAACCCGCTGTTAAAGAATAACTTCTTGTCCCCTCGGTGTGGGATGACGTGATCCGCTACGGTAGCTGCAGCGACGTCACCGCGCTCTAGGCACATGCGACATAGCGGGTGGTTGATAAGCTGAGAGAGCCGACGACTACGCCATGCTCTGGTATTGTACCACCGCATTATAGCTACCGCACAGGATCAGCCCTGCCTATCTACCATCTGCAGTGTGTGGCTAGGAGCTATACACCTAGCGTTATGGCCGAGCAACTGGATTAGGAACTCGACCCGTTCGCCTCTGGTGCGGATTACCTCACCGATCTGATCGACATAAGGGCCGACCTTCATGCGTACCTTGTCACCTTGGCGTGGGGTGTCCTGATGGGGAATACGTAATTCACCATGGGCTTCCCGATACTGTATCCTGTTTACTTCTAGGTCCGGGAGTGGCGATGGCTTGCCGTCTGGCGATGATGACAATAGGCGAGTAATGCCACGCGTATAGTTAATCGATCGCCAGCTTTCAGTCTCTAGGTGGAAGCGGATCAGGACATAACCGGGAAACAGCGCCTCGGTCTTGTCTTTGCCAATGATGACCCGTGGATAGTAGACTTCGAACAGTTGCTTTTTCAGGTTGGCCAGAGCGACTGAATCCTGCCCGGATTTAGTCTTTGCTGCATACCAGTGCAACATGACACAGACCTCTG
>Ga0247823_10000673_pt1 | contig 28750 bp, 25 predicted proteins | sample 13C_PalmiticAcid_2_FD_192426 | JGI IMG/M metagenome (GOLD analysis project Ga0247823, IMG submission 192426) | Soil microbial communities from agricultural site in Penn Yan, New York, United States - 13C_PalmiticAcid_Day30 | ecosystem: Environmental > Terrestrial > Soil > Agricultural land...
CTCCCGGCCACGCCGCGCGCCGACATGCCCACGGGCGCGTTCGAGGCCCTGTTGCGCGGCGACGACCAACCCCGCGGCTTTGCCGACCTGGGCATGTTCGGTCGCCGTCCAGAGGTCGTGGCGCCCCCCGGGGCGGCGCCTCGCCCCGAAGCCCCGGCCGATCCGGTCGCCCCCGCCAGCGAGGTCGAGGCCATCCTCGCCGCGGCGACCCCGCCGATAGCGCAGGCCGGCCCCGTGCAGCCGGTCGCCCGCCTGGCCCAGGGCCTGGCCGGGATCGTTATGGCCGAAGCCGGGCAGCCCCCCCTCGCACCGACGCCGGGACCGATCACGCTGACCGTGCATGCCGACGGCCCGGCCGAGGTCTTCACCCAGCAGCCGGCCGCCCTCGACGAAAGCGCCGAAGCCGTCCAGGCGTCGGCCGAGCCCCCCACGCCCGAGACCCGGCAAACGACCGGGTCCGGCCTCAGCCTGATCGTCGCCGGCCAGGCGGACGGGCTGCGCGTGGCCATCGGCGGCCTGTCCCTGCCGCCGTCGGCGCAGGACCGCCTGCGCCGCAGGATCATCGAACTGGCCAGCGAACTGGGCCTTGCCCTGTCGGAGATCTCGCTGAACGGCGAGGCCCTGACCTCTTCCTTTCCCCTGACCCTTGGAGACGTTGATGGCGACCGAGGCCGTTAGTTCCGTGAACTCGTCGGCCGCCTACGGCCTCGATTTCCAGTCCCTGCTGAAGATCATCCTGACCCAGCTGACCTACCAGGACCCCCTGAAGCCGGTGGACAACTTCCAGTTCGTCTCCCAGCTGGCGCAGTTCTCGCAGCTCCAGCAGAGCCAGACGCTCAACGACCAGATCACCAGCCTGCTTTCGGCCCAGGCGGCCAACCAGGCGGTCAGCCTGCTGGGCCGCACGGTCGACGTCCTCAACGGCCTGTCGACCCAGTCTGGCGTCGTCCAGTCGGTCGCGTTCAGCAGCGGCCAGCCCATGGCGACGATCAAGACCGCCGAAGGCGTGATCGTCTCCAACATCTCGATCGCCGACATCACCCAGGTCCGTTAGGAGCCCGACCAATGCTTGGATCCATCTACGTCGGACTGAGCGGCATGAACGCCTTCTCCAGAGGCCTTCAGACCATCAGCAACAACGTCGCCAACATGAACACGCTCGGCTTCAAGACCACCCGGGCCAGCTTCACCGACTCGTTCAACAGCGGCGGCGGCTGGCTGGGCTCGGCCAGCGGCCTGGCCTACGGGCAAGGCGGCACGGGCGTCCGCGTCGGCGCGCCCCAGATCGACTTCAAGCAGGGCGAACTGCGCGCCTCGACCGGCCAGCTCGACTTGGCGATCGACGGCGGCGGCTTCCTGATGCTGCTCGAAGGATCGCAGACCTACTACACGCGCACTGGCCGGTTCGTGGTCGGCGACACCGGCTACATCACCCTATCCGACAGCGAGCGCCGGCTGGCCGTGATCGGCGCCGACGGCAAGCCCGCCGCGCTCGACATCGACGGCGACCGCGTCGACCCGCCGGCCGCGTCCACCAGGATCGTCTTCTCCGGCAACATCTCCTCGACCGCGACCGAGGCCAGCGTTTCCAGCATCAACGTCTATGACTCCACCGGCGCCAAGCAGGTCTGGCAGGTCAAGCTGACGCCCGTGACGTCCGCCACGGGCCAATGGACAGCGACGGTGACGAACCAGGCCGGCAAGACGATGGGCACCTCCACGATCAAGTTCATCGGCGGCGTCATCGACTCGACCAGCGCCACCATGACGATCACCGACGCGCCGACGGGGGCCGATCCCCTTTCGGTCGTGCTCGATTTCTCCAAGGGCGTTACGTCCTATTCCTCCGGCACGGTCTCCTCGCTGCGGGTGGACTCGGTGGACGGCTCGGCCGCCGGGGCCTTGAGCGAGGTCGGCGTGGACGCCGACGGCAAGATCAAGCTGACCTACGACAACGGCGAGACCAAGCTGCTGGGCGCGGTCGCCATGGTCGACTTCCGTGATCCCGACAAGCTCAAGCAGATCGGCGACGGCCTGTTCGAATACGCCGGCTCCAACGCGCCCTATGTGACCAGCAGCGGCGCGGCCGGCGTCGGCAAGCTAGTGTCCAAACAGCTGGAAGCCTCCAACGTCGACCTGTCGGCCGAGTTCGGCGAGCTGATCCTGATCCAGCGCGGCTTCCAGGCGGCCTCGCAGGTGGTCAGCATCTCCAACGACATGATCCAGCAACTGTTCGGCGTCCGGGGCCAGGGGTGAGCTCCAAGCCCCGCCCCTGGGCGCCTCCGGGCGCCGCGTCGGATCCGCGTATCGTCACCCGGACGCGCGAGGCCGTCGACGCCTGGGCTGGGCGCTGGCTTGGCCGGCGTCGCCTGGTCGCTTCCGGCTGGCGGACCGCGGCCGTCTCCGACCGCGCCGCGCCGCAGGACGGCGACTGGCGCGCCTCCCGCGGCGTCGTCGCCGTCCACTGCCCCGCCCGCGGCAAGACCCGCCTGCTGGAATGGGCCCTGGACGTCAGCTTCGAGCGCGACCCGCCGAACGACGCCGACCTCAAGGTCCTCGACGCCTTCCTCGGCAAGGCGCTGGACGACCTGGCGGCCGCGCTTGACGACATGCTGGGCGCCGCCGGCAAGGCCGCCGACGACGGGGGCGCCGACGACGGGGGCGAACGGCAGAGCCTCGACCTGGCCGACGCCAACGGCGTGAAACTGCTGTCGTTGACGGCGCCGCTTTGGGCCTTCGTGGCGCTGCGCAAGGCCCTGGCCGGCGCCCCCGCCCCGCGACGCGCGCCCCTGGTCCCGATTCTGACCGCCGCGGCCGACGCCGAGATCAGGCTGGACGTGGTGCTGGGCCGGGCCCGCGCCGGGCTGGCCGACGTGCGCAATCTGGCGGCCGGAGACGTCCTCGTCCTGGCCACGCCGCTGGCCGGCGAAATCCTGCTGGCCGCCCCCAGCGGCGCCGTCGCCGCGACCCGGCTCGTCGAGCACGAAAATCGACGCGCCCTCACCCTGCAGTCCATCGTAAAAGAGCGTGTTTGAGTCATGACAACCCGATCCAAGCCCGCGGATGCGCAAACGGAACCGGGGACCGACGGACCGCCCCTCGCGGGACTGGACGCGGCCATCTTCAAGGACGTCCAGGTCGACCTGGAAGCCAAGCTCGGCCAGGTCACCCTGTCGATCGCCACCCTGATGGGCCTGCGGCCCGGCGCGGTGCTCGAACTGGACGCCAAGCTCAACGACCTCGTCGAGCTGCGGCTCAACCAGGCCGTCGTCGCGCGCGGTGAGATCGTCGCCGTCGACGATCATTTCGGCGTCCGCATCACCGAGATCGCGAAGGCCACATGAGGCTGGGGCGATACCTGTCGCTCGGCTCGACGACGGCGCTCCTGTGGGCCGCCGGCGGCCCGGCGATCGCCCAGAAGCTCGGCCAGGCGACCAGCGCTGGCGAGGTGTCGATCTGGCGGGTGCTGGGCGCCCTGGTCCTGTGCCTGACCCTGGCCGTGGCCGGAGCCTACGCCCTGCGTCATCGCCTTCGGGGATCGGGCGCGCCGTCGCTGGCCAAGGCCTTCTCGTCGGCCGACCGCCGCCTGAAGCTGGTCGAGACCGTGCGCCTCAGCCACCAGACCGACATCTGCCTGATGCGCTGCGACGGCGCCGACTTCGTGGTGGCCGCGACGGCCCACGGCGTGGTCCTGCTGTCGAAGCCCCTCGACCATGGGGCCCCGCCCGAGCCGGAGGCGACGGCATGAACCGGCTGGCGTTCCTGCCCTGGATCCTGACGCTGGTCCTGACGCTCACCGCGAGCCTGGCGATCCCCGCCGGCGCGGCCTGGGCGCAGTCGTCATCCGCGCCCGCCGGCGCGGTCGCGACACCGCGCGCCAAGACTGCCGGCCAGGCCGTCCAGCTCGACAAGGCCCGGACGTCGGAGGTCCTGCGCACCGCCCTGCTGCTGACCGTCGCGGCCCTGATCCCGGCGATCGTGATCTGCATGACCCCGTTCGTGCGGATCGTCGTCGTGCTGTCGATGATCCGCCACGCCTTCGGCATGCCCGAGACGCCGCCCAACCAGGTCCTGGTCAGCCTCGCCCTGTTCCTGACCGCGTTCACGATGATGCCGACCCTGACGACCGTGAACGACGTGGCGTTCAAGCCCTTCATGGACGGCTCGATCTCGGTCCAGCAGGCGATGGATCGCGGCGCCGAGCCCATGCGCCAGTTCATGCTGCGGCAGGTTCACGACCAGGACATCGCCGCGGTCTACCGGATGGCCAAGAAGCCCCTGCCGGAACGCGCCGCCGACGTCGGGCTGATGGAGTTGACCTCGGCGTTCATGCTCAACGAGCTCCGCGTCGCCTTCAAGATCGGCTTCGTCATCCTGCTGCCGTTCCTGCTGATCGACCTGGTGGTGTCCAGCATCCTGCTGGCCCTGGGCATGCTGATGGTGCCGCCCTCGACGCTGTCGCTCCCGATCAAGGTTCTGATGTTCGTGCTGATCGACGGCTGGTCGCTCGTGCTCGAGAACGTGGTCGGAAGCTTTCGGTGAGAAGCCTTCGGTGACCGAGGGGCCGCGAGCCCGACGCGCGGACATGCCGTCCGAGGACGAGGAGGCGACGCTCTGGGCGGCGTTTCGCGGCACGGGATCGACCGCCGCGCGCGAGGCCCTGTTCACCGCCTACACGCCTTTCGCCCGCCGTCTGGCGCGCCGGCATGCGCTGGGCCGCGGGTCCGGGGACATCGAGTTCGGCGACCTGCTCCAACTGGCCTATGCAGGCCTGCTGGAGTCCATCGACCGCTTCGATCCCGAGCGAGGCGTCCCGTTCGCGGGATATGCCTCGCGCCGGGTGACCGGCAGCATCCGCGACGGCGTCGCCAAGATGAGCGAGCTGCGCGAACAGCTCTCGTTTCGCCATCGCGTGCGCTACGAGCGGGCGCGCTCGATGGTCAGCGCCGAGGTCGACGCCCTGAGCACGACCGAGGTGCTCGACGAGCTGATCGACGCGGCCCTTGGCCTGGCGCTGGGCTTCATGCTGGAAGGCACCTCGCTCTATGTCGCCGAGGAGGAGCCCGACCATGCCCCCAACGCCTATGACAGCCTGGTCTGGCGCGAGACCCAGCAGCGCGCCCGCGCCGAAATCTCGATGCTGCCCCCGCGCGAACAGTTCATCATCGCCCGGCACTATCTCGACGGCATGGCCTTCGAGCAGATCGCCGAGGCGCTGGGACTGAGCAAGGGTCGAATATCCCAGCTGCACCGGGCGGCGCTCCTGCTGCTCAGGAAGCGACTATTGAACTCCCAGGACTTCAGGCTCAGACGATAGGAAGCCCCATGACATCCGAGGCATGCCCTCCCGACCTGCTGAACAGCCTCCTGGAGGCGCTAGACGAAGACGACCAGCGCGGCCTTGAACGCCTGGACGCGCTGCTGCTCGACTACGGCGCCGACGCGCGGCTGCACTTCCTGCGCGGATCGATCCTGGCCGGACTGAAGCGCTACGAGGCCGCGATCGCGGCCATCGGCAAGGCCGTGGAACTCGACCCCGACTTCGCGGCCGCCCGATTCCAGCTGGGCTTCCTGCACTACACGTCCGGAGACCCCCAGACGGCCGAGCAGGTCTGGCGCCCCCTGGCGGGCCTGCCCGAGACCGCGCCGCCGCGCCTGTTCGCCCAGGGCCTGGTCCAGCTGGCGCGCGACGAGATCGAGGCCGGCATCGCCACCCTCGAACAGGGCATGGCCCTCAATCACGAAAATCCGCCGATGAACGGCGACATGCGCCTGCTGATCAACACGATCCGCCAGCAACTGGCGAACGCCCAGGACGAGCCCCTGTCGTCGACCCAGCTCCTGCTCCAGCGCTTCGACGGCGCGGGGGTCAAGCACTAGCTACGGAGACGACGGCCGGCGCCTCGCCGGCCGTCCTTCCGGGCGCGCGAGCACACGCCGGCAAACGCCCAAGGCGCGGCATTCGGGAGAATATCGGGAGAAACCCCAGGCGAGGCGCACGTCACGCCCGCGATGCAGGCGCAAACTTCTAAGCCAGAAGGGGAAGGAATGGTGGACGCGACAGGGATTGAACCTGTGACCCCTACGATGTCAACGTAGTGCTCTCCCGCTGAGCTACGCGTCCGCCGAAGCGATCCGAAGCGCCTTGGTGAAGGCGTCCCGGCCGGGAAGGTGTGGGGGTATAGCGGCGGCTTGGCCGGGGCGCAAGCCGCCTCGCAAACTTTTCCGAGAAGTTTTTCTCGAACCTGTGGAGCCCTTACGCCGCCATCATCTTTTCGACCTCGGAGACGAGGTCGCGCAGGTGGACGGGCTTGGACAGGACCTTGGCGCCGGCCGGCGCGCGGTCCTGGGCCGAAAGGGCGACGGCGGCGAAGCCGGTGATGAACATGATGCGCAGGGAGGGGTCGCGGGCGGCGGCCTGGCGGGCGACCTCGATGCCGTCCATGCCGGGCATGACGATGTCGGTCAGCAGCAGGTCCCACGGATGCTCGAGGTGGCTGACGGCCTCTTCGCCGTCGGCGCAGGCGGTGACTTCGAAGCCGGCCCGTTCCAACGCCCGGGCGAGAAAGCCCCGCAGCGAGTCGTCGTCTTCGGCGAGGAGGATGCGGGCCATGTCGCTTACGTGTCCGTTGGAGCTCGTCTCTGGAAGGCCGAATCTTATGTCCAGGACGGTAAATCGCCGGTGAACCGGCGCGGACCGTCCACAGATACGACAGGGCGCGAGGCCATTTGACCGCAAGCCCGGCGCCCTCGACTATGTGACGCATGAACGCATGGGACCCGATCACGCTGGCGACGGCCTCCGCCTCGAGCAGCGCCGGCGCCGCGCCCGGCCGCGAGCCGGCGTTCGAGGCCGTGCGGGCCGCGCCGGACGGCTCGCCGCCGCCGACGCCCCTGGTGTTCGCCTCGCCCCATTCGGGGGCGCTGTACCCGCCGGAGATGATGGCGGCCTCCCGCCTGCCCGAGGCGGTGCTGAAGGGCTCGGAGGACGCCTTCGTCGACCGGCTGATCGCCGGCGCCCCGATGCTGGGCGCGGCGACGATCCGTTCGCGCCTGGCTCGGTCCTACATCGACCTCAACCGCGATCCGTGGGAGCTGGATCCGGCGATGTTCGAGGACGACGCCCTGCCGGAGTTCGCCCGCGGCCGCACCGCCCGCGTCGCCGCCGGCCTGGGGGCCATCGCCCGCGTCGCCGACGGTCGGCCGATCTATGTGCGCAAGCTGACCTTCGAGGAGGCCAAGGCCCGGGTCGAGTACGGCCACCGCCCCTATCACGACATGCTCGACCGCCTGCTGGCCCAGGCCCGGGCCGCCCACGGCCTGGCCGTGCTGATCGACTGGCACTCGATGCCGGCGGCGGCCACGCGCGGCACGCGGGCCAGGGTCGGCGGCCCGTGCGACATCGTGCTGGGCGACCGCTTCGGCGCGGCCTGCGCGCCGGGCCTGACCCGGCTGGTCGAGGAAGCGCTGGAGGGCATGGGCTATCGCGTGGCCCGCAACAGCCCCTATGCCGGCGGCTACACCACCGAGCACTACGGCCGCCCCGCCCGCCGCACCCACGCGCTGCAGGTCGAGATCAACCGCGCCCTCTATATGAACGAGACGACCCGCGAGCCGACCGAGGGCCTCTCGACGCTGACCGCGCACGTGGAGCATCTGACAGCCCTGCTGACGAAGGCGGACTGGGCGGCGCTGAAGTAGGGGAAAAGGCGGGCCGAGCGCCCCAATACGCCCGCAAACAGCCGCAAAGGCCTGCAAACTCGCGGCCGGCCGGGCTCGAGCCAAAAAAAAGCCCGGCGGTAAGGCCGGGCTAGTTCATTAGGGAGGAAACGCCCAGGAAGGGCAGAGGCGGCAGCGCCGCCTCACCCCTTGTTTATAGGGTGCGCTGCGAAATCGAGCAAGCGGAAAGTTGGACAACGTTGTCGAATTTTCTGCGTCAACATGAAGCAACCCTTTGCACAGCAAGGATCGGAGAACGCCGATCTTCAAGCTTGACCATAAAATAGGCATTGCTGCGCCGCAGCATTAGTTGCCCAAGAAACGACAACCGCCAGAAACCACCTCAAACCCGGTAGGAATAAGGGTTTGCGAGATGACACCGGTAACCGCGACATAAGGCGCCTTACGCACGGGGTGGATAAACGCAGCGCAGTCGCGTAAAAGCCGCGCGCCTGACGCGCGCAGCGTCTCATCCGATTTTCTCCGAAAGCCCGCCGTCCTCCCATGTCCATGCGAAATATCGCCATCATCGCGCACGTCGATCATGGCAAGACCACCCTCGTCGACCAGCTGCTGGCCCAGTCGGGCGTGTTCCGCGCCAACGAGGCGACGACCGAACGCGCCATGGACTCCAACGACCAGGAGCGCGAACGCGGCATCACCATCCTGGCCAAGTGCACCAGCGTCCTGTGGAACGGTGAAGCGGGCGAAACCCGCATCAACATCATCGACACCCCCGGACACGCCGACTTCGGCGGCGAGGTGGAGCGGATCCTGGGCATGGTGGACGGCTGCGTCCTGCTGATCGACGCCGAGGAAGGCGTCATGCCGCAGACCAAGTTCGTGCTGACCAAGGCGCTGAAGATGGGCCTGCGCCCGATCCTCTGCATCAATAAGGTCGACCGCGCCCACGCCGATCCGGACCGCGTCCACAACGCCGCCTTCGACCTGTTCGCCGCCATCGGCGCCACGGACGAGCAGCTGGACTTCCCGCACATCTACGCCTCGGGCCGTTCGGGCTGGGCCACGCTGGACATGAACGTGCCCAGCGACAACCTCGCCCCGCTGTTCGACCTGATCGTCCGCCACGTGCCGGAACCCAAGCAGATCGCCAAGAAGGACGAGCCGTTCCAGATCCTGAACGTGCTGATCGAAAGCGACCCGTTCCTGGGCCGCCTGCTGACCGGCCGTATCGAGAGCGGCCGCGCCGTCCCCGGCATGGCCATCCACGCCCTTGACCGCAACGGCAAGGAAATCGAGCGCGGCCGCATCACCAAGGTGCTGGCCTTCCGCGGCCTGAAGCGCCAGCCGATCGACGAGGGCGCCGAAGCCGGCGACATCGTCGCCATCGCGGGCATGTCCAAGGCGACCGTGGCCGACACCCTGTGCGCCATGGAAGTGACCGAGGCCCTGCCGGCCCAGCCGATCGACCCGCCGACCATCTCGATGACCGTCTCGGTCAACGACAGCCCGCTGGCCGGCCGCGAAGGCGACAAGGTCCAGTCGCGCGTCATCCGCGACCGCCTGCTGAAGGAAGCCGAGAGCAACGTCGCCATCCGGGTGACCGAGAGCACCGAAGGCGACGCCTATGAAGTGTCGGGCCGGGGCGAACTGCAACTGGGCGTCCTGATCGAGAACATGCGCCGCGAAGGCTTCGAGGTCTCGATCTCGCGTCCGCGCGTCGTGTTCCAGGCCGATCCGGAGACCGGCAAGCGCCTGGAGCCGATGGAAGACGTCATGATCGACGTCGACGACGAGTTCTCGGGCATCGTCATCGAGAAGCTGTCGCTGCGTAAGGCCGAACTGCGCGACATGGGTCCGTCGGGCGCGGGCAAGACCCGCATCCAGCTGACCGCCCCGTCGCGCTCGCTGATCGGCTACCAGGGCGAATTCCTGACCGACACGCGCGGTTCGGGCGTGCTGAACCGCGTGTTCAGCCACTACGAAGCCTACAAGGGCGCCATCGACCAGCAGCGCAAGGGCGTGCTGATCTCGAACTCTGACGGTGAAACCGCCGCCTACGCGCTGTGGAACCTGGAAGAGCGCGGCACGATGTTCGTCGGCGCCGGCGAGAAGACCTATCAGGGCATGATCATCGGCGAGAACAGCCGCCAGGATGACATGGACGTCAACCCGATGAAGGCCAAGCAGCTGACCAACGTCCGCGCCTCGGGCAAGGACGAGTCGATCCGCCTGACCCCGCCGCGCAAGATGACCCTTGAGCAGGCCATCGCCTACATCGAGGAAGACGAACTGGTCGAAGTTACCCCGAAGAACATCCGCCTGCGCAAGCAGACGCTGAACCCCTCCTTCCGCAAGAAGCGCGTGAAGGAAGACTAGTTCTTCGCATCCTTCGGGATTTGAAATGGGCCGCCGACCTTCGGGTCGGCGGCCTTTTTTCTTGCCTGCCCCCTCCCCCGCTCGCGGGGGAGGCGGACCGCGAAGCGGTGGAGGGGGCGAGACTGGGCTCGGCGCTCCGTCGCTCGCCCCCCTCCGTCACGCTGCGTATCCGCGCGCCACCTCCCCCGCTAAAGCGAGGAAGGAGCTTGAGCCCAGAAGAAAAGGCCGCCGCCCGCGAGGGCGACGGCCTTTCCGGCTTTCAGGCTTGGACGCGGCTTACCAGCTGCGCTCGATGCTGAGGAAGCCGCGGCGGCCCCGCAGCTCGTAGCCCCAGATCTCCGAGTTGCCGACGCGATAGCTGCTCGAGATCGAGGGCGGGGCCTCGTCGAACAGGTTCTGCACGCCGAAGGTCATGGTCGTCTTGTCGTCGATCACCTTGCGGGCCGAGACGTTGTGATAGGCCATGAACTCGGTGTGGTACTTCACGTGGACGTACTTGTAGTACGTCGAGCCGACCATGTAGTCGTAGCTGGTCGAGGTGGCGTACTTGGCGCTGCCCACGGTGTCGCCCAGGATCTCGGCGTCCGAGGCCTTGCCCGTGATGGTCGACGACCAGGTGTAGGTCCACGGCCCCTTGCGGTACGACAGGCTGGCCTTACCCGAGAAGTCCGGGCCGTCGTAGATGTAGGTCGTGCCGTTGTAGTCGTCCTCCTCGGTCTCGCCGAACAGGTTCGAGGTGTCCTGCAGCTGCCAGCTGAACTGGCTGTTGAAATAGAGCTGCCCGCCGTTGTCGAAGTCGTGGCGATAGTCGGTGGTCAGGTCGATCGCGCGGCTCTTCTGCGAGGCGACGTTGACGTAGTCGTTCTTGACCAGGGTCAGGAGGTGCGTGGTCGGATCCCGCGTCACCAGCTGGCAGAACGGGCTGGAGAGGCCCACCGACTCGTAGCAGCGCGAGGCGATCTTGGCCGCGCCGAACTGGGTGATCTCGTTGCTGATGTCGATGTCGGCGTAGTCGACCGCGACCTTCAGATTGATGAAGCTCGGGGTGAACACCACGCCGATGGTCTTCGACTCCGAGGTCTCGGCCTTCAGGATGCCCTTGCCGCCGCCGGCCGTGACCAGGGTGGAGTAGCTGGCCTGGGTGGCCGACACGCCCTGGGCGGCGCAGTTGGTGACGATGGTCTGGCTGGCGCCGCTGCTGCCGTAGAGGATGCAGGGGTCGGCGACGCTGTAGCCGGTCTGGTCGGCGAGGTAGAGCTCGTACAGCGACGGGGCGCGGAACGAGGTGCCGTCGCTCATGCGCAGGCGCCAGGTCGGGGTGATCTGCCAGTTCAGGCCGATCTTGTAGGTGTCGCTGTCGCCGTAGCTGTCGACCTCGGTGTGGCGGCCCGAGACCTGCAGGTCCAGGCTCTTGACCAGGAACAGGTCTTTCAGGACCGGCACGTCGATTTCGGCGAAGGCTTCGGTCGTGGTGTCCGTGCCGAAGGTGTGGCCGGCGCGGGTCAGGTTCCAGTTGTTGTTGGTCAGCGACGCCGTGCCCGGGCTGTCGTCGAAGTCGTCGTGGCGCCAGGTGAAGCCGAAAGCGGCCCCGACCTTGCCGGCCGGCAGGCTGAACAGCTCGCCCGAGAAGCTGGCCTCGACCAGCGACTGCTCGTAGGTGGTGTGGCCGACGTCCACGCCGAACAGGAAGGCCTTTTCGGCGTCGGTGAACTGGCCGGCCAGGACCCGCGAGCTGAACCACGGAATGCCGGTGGGCAGGGTCGAGCAGTTCCCGCCCGAGATCGTCACCAGCGACTGGTTGCAGTACGAGCCCGCCGAGGTGGTGGCGGCGATGGCGTCGCTGTTGATCGAGCTGACCGAATAGGTCCCGTCCGACTTGCCGTACTGGCCGTAGACGTCCCAGTCCCAGCCGCTCAGGAAGCCCAGCCTGGAGCCTTCCAGGAACTTGAAGTCGCCGCGCAGGCCGCCCAGCCCGCGATAGTAGTCGACCTTCTGGATCGAGTCGTAGGCCACCGCGATGACCGGATAGGCCGTGCCGCCGGCCGCGCCGAAGATGTTGTTCGGATTGGTGGTGCTGACGGTCGGGAACAGCTGGCGCGCGCCGTTCTGTTCGGAATTGCGGCGGTTGTAGAGCAGCTCGCCATAGGCCTCGACGCCGGCGCCCAGGTCATAGCCGCCGGTCACGTAGAAGCTGGCGCGCTCGACCGGGCTGATGACCGTGGCCCGTTGCCAGACCGACGAGTCGTAGTTGGCGACCCGGTAGGTCTCCGGATAGTTGGCGCGCGCCACGCGGGCCAGGTTGGCGAAAGCGGCGTTGCTGGCCACGAAGTTCGGCGCGGTGTTGCCGGTGTACGAGTAGCTCGTGCCCGGCTGCATGTACTGGAAGTAGCCGCCGTAGCCGCTGGTGTAGGCGACGTTGTTGATCTGGTTGAAGCACTTGTAGTCGCCGGTGGCCGGATCGGTCAGGTCGACGCGGGCGCCCGTGGTGGTGCTGTAGTAGTTGTCGGCCGAGCAGGAGGTGTAGTCGCGGTCGCCGCGGCGCAGGGCGTTCTGCTTGTAGTAGCTGGCCGAGGCGCTGAGATAGCCGCGCTCGAAGGTCTTGCCCCACGAGGCTTCGGCCGAATACTCCTGGCCGCCGCCGCCCTTGGCGAAGGGCGCGTTGCCGTAGACCCGCACGCGGCCGCCGTCATAGTCGGTCTTGGTGATGTAGTTGACGACCCCGGCCACGGCGTCCGAGCCGTAGATCGACGAGGCGCCGTCCTTGAGGATCTCGACGCGGTCGATCATCGCGTTGGGGATGGTGTTCAGGTCGACAGGGCCGACGGTGCCGCGCACGCCCGACGGCGTCAGGCGACGGCCGTTCAGCAGCACCAGGGTGCGGTTGGCGCCCAGGCCGCGCAGCGAGATGGTGTTGACGCCCGGACCGCCGGTGACGTTGTAGCCCGTCAGTTCGTCGGCCACCTGGAACGAGCCGCTGGCCAGCGACGAGCTCTGGATGATCTCGGTGGTGTTGACCAGGCCCTCGAGCTCGCTCTGTTCCGAGGTGATCACCTGGATCGGCGAGGCGCTGTTGTAGGCGTTGCGCTTGATGCGCGAGCCGGTGACGACGATGGCCTCGACATCGACGGCGTCGTCGGCGTTCGAGGCCGCGGCCTTGTCGGACTTTGTCTGGGTCTGGGCTTGGGTCTGCGCCCACGCGCCGACGGGCGCCAGCCCCAGGCCGGCGATCACCGACGAGGCCAGCAGCAACTTGCGATCAAGCATCTAGAATATGCCCCCATGGATAGGTTTGCGTGGAAACTTCGCCCCTCGCGAAGCTCCTGCCCTGACGGGGTCTTTAGGACGCGGAAGCCGCCGAAGAAGCGCGAACACGCCTCGCCGATCGACTTTCCACCCAGTTTTCCCGTCAAAGCCGCCTTCGACAGCAATAGTTATCCGTCGAAGATCATGGGTCGGACATTAGTCCGTCACAGTTCGGTCGTTATCTCTCGACCGAAAGACATGTATTCTATTTAATAGTTTTATCAGTTCACTTTTGAAATACGCGGATATCGATGGTTATTATTTCCATCATTGAAGTTGTGAATGACAACGCCTCGCCCTTGAGGCTCGACCGGAGGCGCGAGCGAACGCCCGGCTTTTGGGCGCCGCTCGCGGTCCGGCTGAATCGGGTCAGCGCTTCGTCACCCGCCAGATGATGTTGCCGACGTCGTCGGCCACCAGCAGCGCGCCGCGCTTGTCGAACTCGACGCCCACCGGCCGGCCCAGGGCCTCGCCCTCGGCGTTGAGGAACCCCGTCAGCACATCGCGCGGCGTCCCCGACGGCCTGCCGCCGGCGAAGGGCACGAAGATCACCTTGTAGCCGCTGTGGGGCTTGCGGTTCCACGAGCCGTGCTGGCCGATGAACGCCCCGCCCTTCAGCGGCCCAGGGAACGCCGACGCGGTGTCGAAGGTGAAGCCCAGCGAGGCGGTGTGCGGCCCCAGCGCGTAGTCGGGCTTGATGGCCCGGGCCACCAGGTCGGGGCGCGGCGGCTTCACCCGCTCGTCCACGTGCTGGCCGTAATAGCTGTAGGGCCAGCCGTAGAACCCGCCATCCTTCACCGAGGTCATGTAGTCGGGCGCCAGGTCGCTGCCGATCTCGTCGCGCTCGTTGACCACGGTCCACAGCGCGCCGGAGGTCGGCTCCCAGCCCATGCCGTTGGGATTGCGCAGGCCGGTGGCGAACAGGCGCTTGGCGCCGGTGGCGACGTCGATCTCCCAGATCGCCGCCCTGCCCTCCTCCTCGGCCATGCCGTTCTCGGCGACATTGCTGTTGGAACCGACCGTCGCATAGAGGTGCTGGCCATCCGGACTGGCGATCAGGGCCTTGGTCCAGTGGTGGTTGCGCGGCCCGCCCGGCAGGTCGGTCACCCGACGGCGCGGCGCGGTGATGGCGGTCTGCCCCTCCTCGTACGGGAAGGCCAGCACCGCATCGGTGTCGGCCACGTAGAAGGTCTCGCCGACCAGGGCCATGCCGAACGGCGAGTTCAGGCCCGACAGGAAGGTCGAGCGCAGGTCGGCGACGCCGTCGCCGTCGGTGTCGCGCAGCAGGGTGATGCGGTTGGCGCTCTTGGTCACCGCCCCGGCCCGCTTCATGACCATGCCCTGGATCTTGGCCCGGATACCCTTCTGGTCCTCGGGCTTGGGCGGAGCGTTGGTCTCGGCGACCAGCACGTCGCCATTGGGCAGGACGTGGATCCAGCGCGGATGGTCCAGCTTGTCGGCGAAGGCCTTCACCGCCAGGCCCTCGGCCGCCCTGGGCGCGCCGCCCGATGGCCAGCCCCTGGCCGGCGCGATGTTCACGGTCGGCAGCAGCGTCTTCTTCGGCGCCGGCAGCTGAGGATCAGGACCCGTGCCCGCGGCCACGTCGAGGTCGGCCCGCTCACCGCAGGCCGCCACGCCGAGGATCGCCGCTCCAGCGGCGACCAGCAGAAGCGTCCGCATCAGGCGCGTCGGCGGAACAGGCCCAGGAGGGCCAGCAGCACCACCGCGCCGACGGTCGAGATCACCAGGCTGCCGATCCAGCCGGTCGCGCCCAGGCCCAGCATGCTGGCCAGGAAGGCGCCGATCAGCGAACCGACGAGGCCCACGACCAGGTTGGTCAGCAGCCCATGGTCGCGCTTCATGATCTTCTCGGCCAGCCAGCCGGCGAAGATGCCGATGATGATCGCGCCGATGAAACCCACGCCGTTCATGCCGTAGTCCTCCTGTAGCCCTTGGCGTCAGGGAAATGCGCGGGGCGCGGCAGAGGTTGCCTGGGGCCAGGAACCTCTCCCTGTGGGGGAGGCGATCGCGAAGCGATCGGTGGGAGGAAGTCGGCCAGCCGTTCGGCAGCTGAAAACGCCCCCTCTCCGGCCCTCCGGGCCACCTCCCCCAGAGGGGGAGGATCTAGAGTCTTGGCTCCAACGCCAGCCCGCGCCATGGTCGCCGCCCCGCATCGCGAGCTTCCCATGGTCCACCCCGTCTTCGCCGACCTGCCCGTCACCGTGTTCGAGGAGATGAGCGGCCTCGCCCGCGAGCTGGGGGCGATCAACCTGGGCCAGGGCTTTCCCGACGACCAGGGCCCGATCACCCTGCGGCGCAAGGCCGGGGAGGCGCTGATCGAGGGCTCAAACCAGTACCCGCCGATGCGCGGCCTGCCGCAGCTGCGCCAGGCCGTCGCCGCCCATTACGGGGCCGCCCAGGGCCTGGACCTGGACCCCGACCGCGAGATCATCGTCACCTCCGGCGCCACCGAGGCCCTGGCGGCGGCCTTTCTCTCCCTCATCTCGCCCGGCGACGAGGTGGTGCTGTTCCAGCCGCTGTACGACGCCTACCTGCCGATGGTGCGGCGGGCCGGCGGCGTGCCGCGCCTCGTGCGCCTGTCGCCGCCGCACTGGCGGTTCGACCGCGCGATGCTGGACGCGGCGTTCAGCGAGAAGACCAGGCTCGTGGTGCTCAACAGCCCGCTGAATCCGGCCGGCGTGGTGATGGCCGACGAGGACCTGGCCCTGCTCGCCGAGTTCTGCGTCCGCCACGACGCCATTGCGGTGTGCGACGAGGTCTGGGAGGCCGTGGTGTTCGACGGCCGGGTCCACCGACCGCTGATGACCTTCCCCGGCATGCGCGAGCGAACGGTCAAGATCGGCTCGGCCGGCAAGCTTTTCGGTATGACAGGGTGGAAGGTCGGCTTCCTGTGCGCCGCCCCGCCGCTCGCCAGGGCCCTGGCCGGCGCCCACCAGTTCCTGACCTTCACCACCCCGCCCAACCTGCAAGCCGCCGTCGCCTTCGGGCTGGAGGAGCCCGGCGACTGGTTCGAGGCCATGCCCGCCGGCCTGCAACGCTCCCGCGACCGGCTGGCGGCAGGGCTGCGGCAAGCGGGCTTCACCGTGCTCGACAGCGCCGGCACCTATTTCCTCAACATCGACCTCGCCGCTTCCGGGATCAGCGAGCCCGACCGCGCCTTCGCCCTGCGGGCGGTGCGCGAGCACGGCGTGGCGGCGATCCCCGTCTCGGCCTTCTACGCGCAGGATCCGGTGACCAGCGTGCTGCGCCTGTGCTTCGCCAAGGGGGATGACGTGCTGGACGCGGCGGTGGAGCGGTTGGCGCGGGCGCGGGGCGGGTAGAGCCCGCCCGGCTTCAATTGGATCGCCTTCCTGGGCCTTGTGCCCAGGGAAGCAAATGAGAGAGGGGCGCCGGAGAGAGAGAGAGAGAGAGAGAGAGAGACGCTCCGTCACGGATGCGCCGCGGCCCAGTCCATCACCTCCTGCAGCGGCGCGACCCACACCTGGCCCGGATTGGCCTTCAGCCAGGCCAGCAGTTCCTGGTGCGCCGGGTTGGAGACCTGGAGGTAGTCGCCGCCCACGCCGTGGAACAGGAACACCGCCACGCCGCCGCCAACCGCAGCGCTCTTGGCGAAGTCAATCAGCTGGGCGCCGGTGACGCCTTCGGGAAAGCCGCGCGCGGGCACGTGCATCGGATCGATCCGGCGGCCGGCCAGGTCCTCCGGCGTCGTCACCACGCCGCGCGCATAGGTGACCAGGCCCGAGGCCCGCAGCGCCTCCAGATAGTCGACCCCGCCGGCCTTGCTGGCCCCGCAGGGCGTGGCGAAGCCATGGCGGGCCTTGCCGTCGATGGCGGTCAGCAGGACGTTCTGCTGCTCGATCTCCTTGAGCAGGCTGGCGGGCGTGTAGGCCTCGGCCACGTAGCGCGGATCGGCCGGAAAATTGGCCGCCGGACAGGCGTGGAAGATCGTGTGGTTGGCCAGTTCGTGGCCCTGCGCGGCGGCGGCCCGCCAGCGCGGAATGTCGGCCGCCTTCACGCCCGACAGGAAGAAGCTGCCCCTCAGGCCCGCCGCGTCGAGCGCCGGGATCGCGTTGTCGAGTTGCGAGACCAGGGCGTCGTCATAGGTCAGGGCCACGGCCGCCTTGGCCCCGCTCGGCCATTGCGTGGCGTTGGCGGCGGTGATCCCGCCAAGGAGACCCATGCCCAGACTCATGACGATCGCCAGCAGCGCCTTCATCGGCCGCCCTCCCCCCCTTGTTCGTGCGCGGGACGCTAGGGGCGGGCGGCGGCGGTGGCAACGGTCCTACCCTTTTCTCCCGTCATTCCCGCCCTTGTGGCGGGAACCCCTGGTTCAGCTGACGCGTGAGACGCAAGCGGACTGCTTAGCAGTCCGCCCCTCCCGCCCTCGCGGCGGATTGAGGGTTTCCCGCCACAAGGGCGGGAATGACGGGAAGTTGGGTCGGTGTGAAACGCCTAAGCCGCCACCCGCTCCTCGTCGCGGACGCTTCGCCTGAAGTCGCGCGGCGAGCAGCCATACTGGTCGCGGAAGGCCCGGCTGAAGTGGGCGCTGCCGTTGAAGCCCCAGCGGAAACAGATCTCCGAGATCGACAGCCGCGCGAACTGCGGGCTGGCCAGGTCGTTGCGGCAGCGCTCCAGCCGGCGGGTGCGCAGATAGTGGCTGAAGGTCTCCTCCACGCCCTCGAACAGCTTCTGCACGTAGCGCGGCGAGACGCCCTCCTCGTCGGCCACCCGGCGGATGGTGAGGTTCGGATCGGGCAGCAGGGTCTCGATCGTCTGGCGCAGGCGCTGCAGGTGGGCGCTGCGGGCGTCGGTGGGCCAGGCCGCGCCCCGCTCCTCGCCGGCTTCCAGCAGGCACAGGCCCAGGAACTCGGCCAGGGCCAGCTCGACGGGCCGCAGCTGGTCGACGGTCAGGTCCTCCAGCGAGTCGGCCGTCGAGCGCAGCAGGCCCGACAGGATGTGCTTGACCCCGCCCTCCCCGCGCAGCCGGCCGACCCGCAGGGCGCGCGGCGCCACCAGGCGATGGTTCAGGGCCACGCGCGGCGCCCGGACGAACATCAGCCGGCAGCGGGTGGAAAGGCGCAGGGCCGCCGCCTGGCCAGTGGGACCGAAGGCGATGTCGCCCACCGTCAGGTCTTCGGCCAGGTCGTCGCTGACCACCGCCGCCTGGCCGTCGAGCAGCACCGCCATCCACACCGCCGCCGGCTGGTTGGTCAGGCGGCCCGAGATGGTCTGGGCCCCGGCGTTGACCAAGGCGAACTCGATGCCCAGGGGGCTGGTCAGGCAGACCACCGACGTCGAGGCCGGCTCCAGTTCCGACAGCCCCTCGACCGGCAGGCCCAGGCGCGACATCGCCTCGCGCCAGGCGTCCGAGCGCTCGGCCCGGGGATAGCTGTCGGTGCTGAACGACCAGGCGCGCAAGACCTCAGGTTCTCTTCGGGAAGATGTCGCGCGGCACGCGCACGTGGCAGCCCTGCTTGCCGTCGACCACCTGGGTGACGCCGAAGTCGGAGGCCACGCTCATCAGCGAATAGGCGTCGTTCTTCGAAAGCCCCACGTGATCGGACAGCAGGCTCAGCATGTTGAGGGAGGCTTGCTTCATGGCCACGTTCAGGTCCTCGTCGAACCCGTGGACGATCCACCACTTGGGGGTCTCCAGCAAAGGCCCGGGGGTCTCGAAATCCTTGCGAAGGACGATCTGCATCAGGACGTTGAGCGAACTTTCGATCGCGGTGCCTGAAAGTTCGCCATCGCCCTGGCTGACGTGGGGATCTCCGATGGAGAACAGGCCGCCCTCCACCTGCACGGGATAGTACATCGTCGCCCCAGCCCCGATGCGCCAGTTGTCGATGTTGCCGCCGTGCAGGCCGGGCGGGATGGTGCTGACGCGGCCGTCCACGGCCGGCGCGACGCCGGCGGTGCCCAGGTGCGGCCGGGCCGGGATGCGCACGCCGGGCAGCGCGCTCTGGCGGTCGCATTCGGGACAGTTGGTGATCGTGCCCGGCGTCAGGTACTTGCCCGGGAAGTCGTAGGCATAGAGGGCGCTGGCGGTGTTGAAGTCGGCGTCCAGCTCGTAGATCGTCACCCGCTCCTTCTCGCCGAACTCCTTGTAGAGATAGCCCCAGTTGGCCGCGAGGTTGGAGCCGTAGCGGTTGCGCGGGACCATGCGCAGGTAGCGCACCTCGAGCACGTCGCCGGGCTTGGCGTCCTCCACGTAGATCGGGCCGGTCATGATGTGGACGCCGGGATTGCGGTCGTCCTCGGGGACCTGCGTGAAGATCCGCGTGACCGCCTCGTCCATCATCAACTCGGGGGCGTCGCCGGCGTGGTGGGTGATGGCTTCCGCCTGGATCAGGTCGCCGCTCTTGATGCGCAGGGCCGGCTTGATCGACGGATCGAAATAGCCCCAGTGGATGGTCTCGGGCGTGGCCTTGAGATGGTGCAGGGCGCCGGGCGCGACGTCGGGGCGGACCTGGCCGGGTTCGCAGATGAAGGGCATCGGGAAGTGTCCTCTCAAGCGGCAGCCAGCGTCACGCTGGTCATGCTCAGCGAGCCGTGCTCGATGTGGTCGGGGGAAAAGCAGGCGGCGTCGCCAGGCAGGCGCGCGCCCAGCACGTAGAGCAGCGGCCAGTAGTGGTCGGGCGTCGGCACGGCGCGGCGGGCGTCCTCGCCCAGTTTCTCGAACTCGACGGCGGCCAGCGGTTGGTCATCGGCGATGGCCGTCTTGATCGCCTCGTTGAAGCGCTGCGACCAGTCATAGGGGGCGCAATGCCGGTCGCCCCAGTCCATGGCCGGCAGGTTGTGGACGATGTTGCCGGTGCCGATGATCAGCACGCCCTCGTCGCGCAAGGCCGCCAGCCGCTTGCCCATCTCGTAGTGCCAGGCTGGCGGCTTCGTGCCGTCCATCGACAGCTGGATCACCGGCACGTCGGCGTCCGGGTACGCCTTGCACAGCACCGACCAGGTTCCGTGGTCCAGGCCCCACTGGCGCTCGTCCAGCACCACCGGGATCTCGGGCGAGAGCAGGTCGCGCACCCGCGCCGCCAGCTCCGGCGAGCCCGGCGCGGGGTACTGCACCTCGAACAGGGCGCGCGGGAACGAGGCGCCGAAATCGTGGATGGTGCGCGGGCTGGTCATGGCCGTCACCCCGACGCCCTTGGTGATCCAGTGGGCCGAGACGCAGAGGATGGCCTTGGGCTTGCCGTGCCTGGCCTCGATATCGGCCGCCATGGCCCGCCAGGTCCTGGTGGTGTCGTTGGTCTCCAGGGCGATCATCGGGCTGCCGTGACCGAAGAAGACGACGGGAAGGCGCGAGGTCATCTCAGGCGGCCTCCACCGGGGTCGAGGACGCGGCTTCGGGCCCCTTCATCCGGCCCCACTGGGCCTGGTAGCGGGGGGCGAGCCAGCGGTTGAACTGCACCTGCGCGCCCTCCTGCCAGGAGTAGCGGCCGCGGATGGCGAAGCGCGAGCGCAGGCCCTTCTGGACCAGTTCGTCCACATGCATGTCCTGGGCGATGATCTGGCCCGCCGAGGTCATGATCATCTCCAGCCGCTCCTTGAAGCCGTAGCTTTCACGCGCGCCGGGAGCGACCAGGATGCCGGTGTCCTGGGCCATGGTCTCCGGGCCCGTCGGCCGCAGGATCAGGTAGATGACCATGTCGCTGGTCATCACCAGCGAGAGAGTCGGCGGGATGTTGGCGAAGGTCGCCCGGCTCCGGTCCTCGTCCGACAGCCTGGGGAAGATCGGCAGCACCGCCTTCTGGGTCGGGTTGAAGCTAGCGTCCGGGTGCAGGGCGCCGTTGTAGCGCAGGAAGCCCGCGTCGCCCGGCGCGGCCTCGGGGAAGCTGGCCAGCTCGCTGGGAATGAAGTCGTGCAGCACGCCGCGATGCAGCTTGCTGGCGTGGTAGCCGTCGTTGTTGTTCTCGAACATCACCTTCCAGTTCCAGGCGAACTGGCCGGTCATCGGCTCCAGGTCCTCGGCGGTCTCCAGGTCGAAGTTGGCGATGGCGCTCTCGACGGCCGTCAGGCGCGGGGCCAGGGGTTCTGCGTCAGCATCGAAGTTGACGAAGATGAAGCCCAGCCAGATCTCGACCTTGAAGGCGGGCAGCCGCACCTGCTTCTTGTCGAAGCCGCAGGTGCGGTCCATGGCCGGGGCGTTCACCAGGTCGCCGTTCAGCGAATAGACCCAGTGGTGATAGGGGCAGACGAAGCCGCGGGCGTTGCCCTTGCCCTCGGCCACCAGCATGGCGCGGTGCTGGCACACCGACGACATGGCCTTGATCTCGCCGGCCCGGTTGCGGGTGACCAGGATCGGCTCGCCGACGATCTCGGTGGTGAAGAAGTCGCCGGGCTCCTTCACCCAATCCACCCGGCCCACGCACAGCCATTCGCGGTCGAACAGCGCGGCCTTCTCGAAATCGTAGAACGCCGCGTCGGTATAGCAGGCCGGCGGCAGGGTCTCGGCTGCCCCCACCTCGTGGGTGGAGCTGGACAGCCCGTCGAAGAAGGCGTCGCTGAACAGGGTCACGGCCGGGCGCTCGCTTTTGGGGAGGAAGACCCCTCAAGGCTGGCGCCGCCTCCCGCCCCGGTCTTGCTCCAGCGCGCACGAAAACTTGGTCAGCCGCAGGCGCCAGCCGCACGGTCGCCCGTCGATCGGGCGCTGCTGTCGCCGGGACGCGCAAGGATCCAGCTTTTGACCATAGGCGCACGAGACACGGGCAAGAGAGGGTGCGCGCTGAGGCAAGACCGTGATTTTTCAGCCGCCTAGGCTCATCGCCAGACAGTCACCAAAGGTCGCCGACATGCTCGCGCAAGCCCTGCCCGCCCTGGCCAAGAGACCCCTGAAGGACGACTTCGGCGCCGAGATCCTCGATATCGACCTGCCGACCGCCTCGGACGCGCAGCTCGACGGCGTGGTGGGCGCCTTCCACGCCCACGGCGCGGTTCTGGTGCGCGACCAGACCATGACGCCCGACGACCTGATGGCCTTCATCGGCCGGTTCGGCGATCCGGAGGACCACACCCAGACCCGCTTCACGCTGCCGGGCTATCCGAAGATCTTCATCCTCTCCAACCGCGTGGTCGACGGAAAGCCGATCGGGGCTCACAACGACGGCGTCGGCTGGCACACCGACTACAGCTACAAGCCAGAGCCCGTGATGCTGACCATGCTCTACTGCGTGGAGGCTCCGGAGGAGGGCAGCGACACCCTGCTGGCCGACGGCTGCGCGGCCTGGGAGGCCCTGGGCGCCGACAGGCAGGCCGAGCTCCTGCCGCTGCGGCTGCACCACAGCTACAAGCACTTCATGGCCACCCGCGAGTTCGGGGCCCAGATCCTGTCGCCCGAGATGGCGGCGGCCAATCCCGACGTCGAGCACCCGCTGATCCGCACCCACCCGGCCGACGGCCGCAAGGCGCTGTGGCCTTCGACGGGCACGGTGACCGAGGTGATCGGCAAGCCCGGTCCCGAAGGCCTGGCTTTGCTCGACGAGCTGGTGGACTTCATGACCCAGGAGCGCTTCGTCCATCGCCACAAGTGGCAGGTCGGCGACCTCCTGATGTGGGACAACCGCTGCACCCTGCACACCGGCACCCTGTACGACGACAAGAAATACTTCCGGACCATGCACCGCCTGTGGGTGAAGGGCGACAAGCCGTTTTAGATGCTCCCCCTGAAGGGGGAGCTGTCGCGGAGCGACCGAGGGGGAAGTGTCTGCTGAAAGCGGCCAACACCTAGTCAGCTGATAACGTCCCCCCCTCCGGCCCTTCGGGCCACCTCCCCCACAGGGGGAAGATCCTCTTGATCGGACCTCCTCATGACCCAGACCTGGCTGATCACCGGCGTGTCCGGCGGGCTCGGACGCGAGATCGCGGCGGCCGCCTTGGCGCGGGGCGATGTCGTCGCCGGCACGGTGCGAAAGCTTGCCGACGTCGCCGCCTTCGAGGCCCTGGCGCCCGGCCGCGCCCACGGCCTGGTGATGGACGTCACCGACCTGGTCGCCGTCGAGAACGCCGTGAAGGCGGCGCAAGCCCTGACCGGCCAGATCGACGTGCTGGTCAACAACGCCGGCTACGGCCTGGTGGGCGCGGTGGAAGAGGCCTCGCTCGACGAGGTCCGCGCCCAGTTCGAGACCAACGTCTTTGGGCCGCTCAGCGTGCTCAAGGCCGTGCTGCCGGCCATGCGGGCGCGGCGCTCGGGTCGGATCGTCAACATCACCTCGGTGTCGGGCCTGGCCGTCTGGGCCGGCACCGGCGTCTACTGCGCCAGCAAGTGGGCGCTGGAGGCCCTGACCCAGTCCCTCGCCGCCGAGGTCGCCGAGCTGGGGATCAAGGTCGTCAACGTCGCTCCCGGCGGCCTGCGCACGGCCTTCGCCAAGGGCTCCAAGACCATCGTCGAGGGCAAGCTCGCCGACTACGACGGCCTCGCCCGCGACGCCGAACGGATCATGGCCGACCACGCCGGCTCCGAGCCCGGCGATCCGAAGAAGGCCGCCCTGGCGGTGCTGGCGGTGGTCGACGCGGAAAATCCGCCCCTGCACCTGCTGCTGGGCGAAGACGCCCTGAAATACGCCGGCTACGCCATCGACGGCCTGAAGGCCGACATCGAGGCCTGGCGGGAGACCTCGCTGTCGATCGGCTTCGACTGAGAAACCGGACCCCGCCCTTCGACGAGCTCAGGGTGAGGTCCGGAATGCTGCTTCAGCAGCAGCCCTCATGCTGAGCCTGTCGAAGCACGAGGGCGGCCACCACCACCGCAACCAAGGACGCCCGCCCGTGACCAACACCCTGATCTTCGTCGACCTGGCCAGCGACGACCCCGCCAAGGCCGGCGAGTTCTATGCGCAGGTGTTCGGCTGGCAGAACGACGCTCGGCCGCAGGGGATCTATCACCGCATGGTGCCGGGCGGTCAGTTCAAGAACCCCGACGGCTCCGACAGCCAGATCGGCAACCTGCACTTGGGGATCTTCGACGCCGCCAACGCCCGCCCGCATCCGCAGAGCGCCGGCGTCGAGCCGCGCGCCCTGTCGACCGACGGCCGCAAGCCCCGCATCTGGATCCTGATCGGCGACGACGACAGCGCCGACCGCATCCTGGGAACCGCCGAGACCCTGGGCGCGACCCTGCTCTGGCGCGACCACTACTGGGCCGAGTTCAACGGCTACAACCACGCCTTCCGCGATCCGTGGGGGAACGAGATCGTGCTGTGGGGCAAGGCGGGCGCGAATCCGCAGGCGCCCGAGAGCTTTACCAAGGAATAATCCCTCTCCCCTTGCGGGAGAGGGTGGCCCGCGAAGCGGGTCGGGTGAGGGGTCGAAAATCCTGTCCGCTATGGCGGCGGACAGGCTGGGCTCCGCGTCAAAAGTCTGAGAGCCCCCTCATCCGTCATCCTTCGGATGACACCTTCTCCCGCAAGGGGAGAAGGACGCGTTGCGCACCTGCGAAGCCTCATATTGCACCGCACCCAACACGGGCGCATCATCCGGCGATAATCATAAAAGACCGCCGGGAGCGCGAGGATGTCGGACAAGGCCTATCAGCACGCGCCCGATCCGCCGTGGATCTTCCGCACCTATGCCGGCCACTCGACTGCCGAAAAGTCCAACGCGCTCTATAGGTCGAACCTGGCGCGCGGCCAGACGGGCCTTTCCGTCGCCTTCGACCTGCCCACCCAGACCGGCTACGACCCCGACCACATCCTGTCGCGCGGCGAAGTCGGCAAGGTGGGCGTGCCGATCAGCCATCTGGGCGACATGCGCGCCCTCTTCAGCGAGATCCCGCTGGAGAAGATGAACACCTCCATGACCATCAACGCCCCGGCCGCCTGGCTGCTGGCGATGTACGTGGCGCTGGCCGACGAGCAGGGAGCCGACCGCAAGCTCCTCCAGGGCACCACCCAGAACGACCTGATCAAGGAGTACCTGTCCCGCGGCACCTACATCTTCCCGCCCGGCCCGAGCCTGCGGCTGATCGGCGACATGATCGCCTGGTGCTATCGCGAGGTTCCGAAATGGAACCCGATGAACGTCTGCAGCTACCACCTGCAGGAGGCCGGGGCGACGCCGGAGCAGGAACTGGCGTTCGCCCTGGCCACGGCGATCAGCGTGCTCGACACCGTGCGGGCCGGCGGCCAGGTTCCGGAGGAAGACTTCGAGATCGTCGCGTCGCGGATCAGCTTCTTCGTCAACGCCGGGGTGCGGTTCGTCACCGAGCTCTGCAAGATGCGCAGCTTCACCAAGCTGTGGGACGAGATCCTGCTCGAGCGCTACGGCGTGCAGGACAGGAAGGCCCGCCGCTTCCGCTATGGGGTGCAGGTCAACTCGCTGGGCCTGACCGAGCCGCAGCCCGAGAACAACGTCTACCGGATCCTGATCGAGGCCCTGGCCGTCACCCTCAGCAAGGACGCCCGCTGCCGGGCCCTGCAACTGCCGGCCTGGAACGAGGCCCTGGGCCTGCCGCGCCCGTGGGACCAGCAGTGGTCGCTGCGCCTGCAACAGGTCCTGGCCTACGAGACCGACCTCTTGGAATACGAAGACCTGTTCGCCGGCTCGCACGTGGTCGAGGCCAAGGTCGCCGAGCTGTCGAAGGGCGCGCTGGAGCAGCTGGCCCTGATCGACGAGATGGGCGGCGCCCAGAACGCCATCGACTACATGAAGGCCGAACTGGTCGGGTCGAACGCCAGGCGCGTGCGGGCGGTCGAGACCGGCGAGCTGACCGTGGTCGGCGTCAACCGCTGGACCGACAGCGAGCCCTCGCCGCTGTCGGCCGGCGAAGGCAATATCGAGACGGTGGATCCGAAGCTCGAAGCCGAGGTCGTCGCCCGCATCCAGGCCTGGCGCGCGGCCCGCGATGCGGCCGCCGTCGAGGCCGCCCTGGCCGACCTGAAGGCCGCCGCGATCGGCGGCAGGAACATCATGGAGCCCTCGATCACCGCCGCCAGGGCCGGGGTCACCACCGGCGAATGGGCCGGCGCCCTGCGCGAGGTGTTCGGCGAGTATCGCGGCCCGACCGGCGTGGCGATCGTCGTCTCGACCGGCGAGGCAGAGGACGTCGAGGCGGTGAAGGCCGAGGTCGAACGGGTCTCGCAGGTGCTGGGCCGCACCCTGACCTACCTCGTCGGCAAGCCGGGCCTGGACGGCCACTCCAACGGCGCCGAGCAGATCGCCACCCGCGCCCGGGCCTGCGGCATGGAGGTCGTCTACGACGGCATCCGCTCGACGCCGGAAGAGATCGTCCGCCGCGCCAAGGAGAGCCGCGCCCACGTGGTGGGCCTGTCGATCCTGTCGGGCTCGCACCTCGACCTGGTGCAGGAGGTCGTGCGGCTGATGCGCGCCGAGGGACTGGACCACGTGCCCGTGGTGGCCGGCGGCATCATCCCCGAGGCCGACGCCCTGATCCTGAAACAGATGGGCGTGGCGCGGATCTACACCCCCAAGGATTTCAGGATCACGCAGATCATGGGCGACGTGGTGCGGCTGGTCGAGGCGACCGCGCTGGAGCAGGCTTGAGTCCGCCCAGGCAAGCGCTACCTTTCCGCGCATGAATCCGCTTCGCAAGGTTTCGGACGGCATCCGCGTCCACATGTCCGCCGCCCAGCTTGGCCAGGAGATCGCGCCGACGGCGATCTGGAGCGGCCTGGCGCTGGGCGTCTGGGGCGGCTCGCCGGAGGTGCAGCCGCCGCTGTGGATCGCGGGCTTCGCTTTGGCCCTGGCCTTCTGGATCACGGGTCGGCGCGAGGATGCGCCCGACCAGCCCGCGCCCGGCGTCTGGCGGACCAGCCGCAAGGCCCGGTTCGAGGCGCGCTGGAAGCGTCGCATCCCCTTCGCGGGCCTGGCGATAGCGCTGCTGTTGACCGGCCAGTCGTGGTGGTACGGCGACCTCTGGGGCGTGATCTACGCCATGGCCCTGAATGTGGGCTTCGGCTGGCTGATCTGGCGACGGCCGCCGCTGGAGCCCGCCGCCGTGGAACTGCGGATCGACGAGGCCGGCGTCTATGATCGCGGCCTGGGCTGGACCATTCCGTGGGCGGCCATCCAGGCGGTGCGCCCGCGCAGCCGCGACCGGCGCGGCAAGCTTGGCCTGCGGCTGGGTCCCAGCGACCTGCCGAACCTCAGCCTGGCCGACCGCACGGTGGGGACCGACATCGAGCTCGACCTGGCGCCGATGGCCGCGGGCGTCGACACGGTCCGCGCCGAGATCTTCAAGCACCGCCCCGACCTGGAGGCCGCGCCGCCGGCCGACCTGCCCGGCGGCCTGATCGTCGCCCCTATCGTCGGCGCGGCCACCGAGTCCGACGAGCGCGACGAGACGGCGCTGGGCGCGGTGGGGGTCACCCTGATCGCCCAGAACCCGGCCATCCTGCTGACTCTGGGCGGCAGCGAATAGAGCGGCTCTAGGCCCTCGCCAGCCGCCAGGCCGCGAGGCAGCCCACCAGGGCCAGCGGCGCGAAGGCGGCGAACAGCCAGGGGCCGTGGACGAAGGCGGCGGCCGGATCGATGCCGTGGCCAAAGCCCAGCAGGTTGGCCATGGCCCCGGCGGCGGCCGAGCCGGCCGCCCCGCCGATCAGCTGCACCGTGGGCACGGCCGACGAGGCCAGGGCCTGCTCCTCGACCGCCGCGCCGGCGATGGTGCGGCGAGCCAGGAACGCCCAGCAGAGGCCGAAACCGCAGCCGACCGCCAGCAGCGACAGGCACGTGCTCCACAGGCCGCCGCGCGTCACCGCCACGGCGGCCAGCGCCACCCCGAGCAGGATCACCAGGGCGCCGGCGCGGATGGCCAGCGGCTCTTGCTCAGCCTTGAGCCGGGCCACCAGCATGGCGCAGACGGTCCAGCCGGCGGCGATGCCGCCGGTGACATAGCCGGCCACCAGCGGCGAGGCGCCGTGGCGGGCCTGGATGAAGGCGGGGCCATAGACGGTGAAGCCGATGGCTGCGGCCTCGCAGGCGAACATGGTCAGAAGGCCAAGGCCGGTGGCGGTCGACAGGTCGGCGGCCGAGCGCGGCAGCAGGCGGTCGGGCGAGGCGTGGTTGACGGCCAGCATCGCGGCCATGGCCACCACGCCGAGGACGGCGCAGGCGCCCGCCACGGCCGGCGAGGCCACGACCCCGGCCGCGCCGACCAGGCCGACGCCGATGACGAGCAGCAGAAGCTGGCGGCTGGGAATGCGGGTGCGGCCCGCCTCGCGCTTCTCGCCCGGCAGCATGGCGAGTACGGCGACGACGAAGACGACGCCCTGGATCACGAAGGCCCAGAACGCCCCACGCCAGAAGCCGGCGGCGGCGAACAGCCCGCCCAGCATCGGCCCCAGCAGAGTCGCCCCGCCCCACACCCCGGCCACCGCGCCGTAGACGCGCGGTGGCCGGGGTGTGGGGC
>Ga0247823_10000674_pt1 | contig 28744 bp, 24 predicted proteins | sample 13C_PalmiticAcid_2_FD_192426 | JGI IMG/M metagenome (GOLD analysis project Ga0247823, IMG submission 192426) | Soil microbial communities from agricultural site in Penn Yan, New York, United States - 13C_PalmiticAcid_Day30 | ecosystem: Environmental > Terrestrial > Soil > Agricultural land...
GGCCAGACCGTGGAGAGCGTGCTGCTGCCGCGCGACGGCCTGTGCGTGTCCACCCAGGTGGGTTGCGCGGTGGGCTGCGTGTTCTGCATGACGGGCCAGGGCGGCCTGGTGCGCCAGGTCGGCAGCGCCGAGATCGTGGCGCAGGTGGCGCTGGCGCGCACGCGCCGCGTGGTGAAGAAGGTGGTGTTCATGGGCATGGGCGAGCCCGCGCACAACCTGGACAACGTGCTCGAAGCCATCGACCTGCTGGGCACCGTGGGCAACATCGGCCACAAGAACCTGGTGTTCTCCACCGTGGGCGACCCGCGCGTGTTCGAGGCCTTGCCGCAGGGCCGGGTGAAGCCCGCGCTGGCGCTCTCGCTGCACACCACCAAGGCCGGTCTGCGCGAGCAGCTGCTGCCGCGCGCGCCCCGCCTCACGCCCGAGGCACTGGTGGACGCGGGCGAGCGCTACGCGCGCGCCACCGGCTACCCCATTCAATACCAGTGGACGCTGCTCGAAGGCATCAACGACGGCGACGACGAGATCGAGGGCATCGTGCGGCTGTTGCACGGCAAGTACGCCATCCTGAACATGATCCCGTACAACACGGTGGACGACCTGCCGTACCGGCGCCCGAGCTGGGCCCAGGCGGCCGAGATCGCGCGCCGCCTGCACCGGCGCGGCATCCTCACCAAGCTGCGGCAGTCGGCCGGGCAGGATGTGGAAGGCGGCTGCGGCCAGCTGCGCGCGCGGGCGGAAAAACCCGCGCGCCGCACGATCCCGCTGCGCGCGACAAGCTCCCGCAGCGCCTGATGGTGATCAGGGCTGCCCGGGGCCGTGCTCCGGTGGCGGCGGCGTGAACACCACCTGCACGCCAAAACCGCGCCGCGCGGTGGCGAAGCGGCGCACGTGGTGGCGCCAGGCCAGGCCGTGCCGATCCTCTTCGCAGCGCTCCAGGTAGGGCGGGCGGGTGTCGTCGTCGAACAGCATGGCATCGGGCAGGCGCGCCAGGCATTCCAGCGCTTCCAGGCGACCGTCGGTGAGGGCGATCACCCCACCGCCATCGATCTGGTGGAAGAGCGGGGCGCCGTGGCACGCGCTGGCGCGCACAAAGGCGTGGACCTCCTCGTGGCGGGCGGTGGGGATGAGCAGCGGGCTCAGCCGCACCAGATCGCTCGTGCCGAAGTCGCGCTGGCCGCGGCCGCCCGGCCGGGGCCGGCCGAAGAACACCTGGCGCAGCCGTTCGCGGGCGGGGTCGTGCGCGGCCACGGCGATGAAGTGGCGCGTGAAACGCGCGTCGTCGGTGCCTGCCGCCAGCGCGTCGTTGCGGTTCAGCAGCTGCCAGACCAGCAGCGCCAGCAGCACCTCGATCTGCTGCTCTCCCTGGGTCAATGCCAGGCGGTGCACGGGCCGCTCCAGCCGCAGCGAGTGCGGGTCCATCGCTTCGTGCGCCGAGATGGTGTCCTGGATCACCCGGCGCTGCCGGTCATGGAAGCCCTGCCCGTCGCGCAGGCAGATCGCTTCGCGGCCAAACCACCAGTCCAGCAGGGCCGAGGTGGTGGCTGTGACACGCCGTTGGGATTTCGCCGTCATGTTTGTCCTTTCCTTTGAATGGGCTTTCAGGTGATGAAATGACTCAATAAGTGAATTAAGAATACAACATAAAGTTCATCATCGACGCAGCCAAAAACTAGCGTTCGGTCCATGAACCAAAAGATCGAATTCGGCCATCGGCTTCACGAGGGCATGAGGGCGGTGGGGCTGGAGCCCAAGCCGAGCGTGTTGCTCAATCTGTTCAACGCCCGTTACTGGGGCACCTCGGTTTCGTTCCAGGCGGTGTCGCGCTGGTTGAACGGGCAGGCGATGCCCCGGCAGGACAAGCTGGTGGTGCTGGCCGAGATCCTGCGGATGGAGCCCGAACTGCTGCAGTACGGGCGGGCCGTCCACCGCCGGGTGCAGGATCAGCGCAAGCGATGGGACGAGGCGCTGAGCTACCAGGAGCGCGAAATGTTCGACGCCTACCTGCAGTTGCCCGTGCCGCAGCGCAAGGTGGTGCGCGAGGTCATCGAGGCCTTCGCGATCGTGCACAAGCACGCGCCCCGCCCCGCCGGCACCAAGCCCAAGGGCTGAGCGCGAGGCTCAATGCAGGGTGAGCGGGTGCGAGGTGGTCTTGACCCGCACCACCGCCGCGCGCGGTGCGTAAGGCGCGGGGGGCGCGTCGCAGAGCTTGGCCGCGATGGCCCGGGCCTGGCGCGCGATCGGTTCGATGAAGCGACTCGGCTGCCCGTTCACCGCGATGCAGTCGCCCAGGGCGTGGATGCGGTCGTCGCTGGTGCCCAGCGTGGCGGCGTCCACCGCGATGCCCTGGTTCCACGCGAGCCCGGCGCTGCGCGCCAGCCGGGTCGGCGTCTGCAGGCCGGCGGCGGCGATCACCTGGTCGGCCGCGAAGCGTTGGCCGCAGGCGGTGGTGAGCCGGTAGCGGCCGGCCACCGGCTCCAGCCGCGCCACCTGCACCCCCCCCACGAAACGGATGGCCAGGTCTTTCCAGGCATCGAGCAGCGGCGCGCCCGCCTGCTCGGCGGGCCAGCGCGCCAGCGGTGCGGCCTGCACGTCCAGCAGGGTGATGCGGTGGCCGCCGAGCGCGAGGTCGTTGGCGAGTTCGCTGCCGATCAGGCCGGCGCCGACGATGGCCACGTCCTTCGGTGAATTCCCCAGCGCGGCGCGCAGCCGCTGGTAGGCGTCGAGGTGGTTGATGCGCCAGCACAGCGCGGCGGGCAGGGCCGGCGGCAGCGTGGCCTGGGCGCCATGCGCCAGCACGAGGTGGTCGTAGCGGAGCACGCCGCGCGTGGTGCGCAGCGTGCGCGTGTCGGGGCAGATGCGCACGGCCTGGGTGTGGGCGAGCAGGCGCAGGTTCAGGCGCGCGGCCGCCGCGGGGCCGCTTTCCTTGGCGAGGGTGTCGGGCGCGAGCCCGCGCGCCAGCGAGACGGACAGCAGCGGCTTGTCGTACAGGTCGCCCGCGCACTGGCTCACCAGGGTGATCGGCCGCTTCGCGTCGAGCGCGCGCAGCGCCTCGGCCATCTGCCAGCCGGCGCGGCCCGCGCCCACGATCACCACGCCGGCCGCGCCACCGCGCGCGGCCACCGGCGCGCTGCGGGGCAGGGCGGCGCGCAAGGCCTCCAGAGAGGGCGGCGTGTAAGGCCGGAAGTCGGCCTTGGTCACGCCGCACAGCGGGCAGGCCCAGTCGTCGGGGATGTCGGCGTAGCGCGTGCCGGGCGGCAGGCCGCCGTCGGGGTCGCCGTCGGCTTCGTTGTAGAGGTAGCCGCAGGCGTCGCAGAGGTAGGTCTGGTAGGGCGCGAGCGCCTGCATGGCCGCCGCGACCGGGGACAAGGAGGGGGCGGTGTTCATGACGGCATCACCTCGGCGGACAGGCGCGCGATTTCCTTGCGCAGGTGCTTGATGGCGGGCGTGACGATGGCCACGAAGTGCGATTCGCGCACGCGGCGCTGCACGTCCGAGCTCATGAGGTAGCCGCGCGCGCCCTGGTGCAGCAGGGCCGACTGCGCGGCGCGCAGGCTCAGCTCGGCGCCGTGGGCGCGCGCGTCGAGCACGTCGATGAAGAAGTCCACGCTGTCGTTGAACGGCGTGTCGGCGAGTGCCATCACGCGCGCCGTCAGCGCGTCCAGCTCGGCCTGCAAGGCGTCGGGCCGGTCTTCGAGAAACTGGTTCACGTGGCCCAGCTGCGCCTCCACCGCCCACATGCTGTCGATCGCGCCCTGCGCCACGCCCACCGCCATGCCGCACTGGAGCAGCACGAAGGCCGCGCGGATGCGCGCGATGAAGGGTTTGGCCGGTTCGGCCATGCGCTCGTTCGCGCCGATGAACACGTCCTTCAGGCGCAGCGCGTAGGTGCCGGTGCCTTCCATGGCCGAGAAGCTCGGGCAGTCGCGCAGCTCCACGCCGGGCGCGTCGCAGCGCAGCAGGAACATCAGCTCGCGGCCCAGTGGCTCGCCCTGCGCGTCCACCACCGCCGCGAGGGCGCCGCAGGCGTGGCCCGGGCCGAGGTTGCTGACCCAGGGCAGGGTTCCGCTGACCAGGTGGCCCCCCTCGACCGGCGTGGCCTTGAGCAGCAGGCTCTCGATCTGCGCATAACTCTTCATGGGGTTGGACATGGCGGTGCCGCCCAGGGCCTCGCCGCTGGCCAGCGCCTGCAGCGCCGCGCCGCCCAGCGCCGGGTTGTCGCTGGCCTGCATGTACAGGCCGCAGACCAGCTGGCACCAGACCATGAAGCCGGTGGCGCCGCAGACGCGCGAGACCTCGGCCATGGCGCGGATCGCCAGTCCATAGTCGGCCCGGCCCGCCGGGGCGTCCAGGTGGGCGCTGAACGCGCCCGCCGCGCCGAGCTGCTGCAGCACCTCGCGCGGGTAGTGGCCTTCGCGGTCGATGGCCTCCACCACGGCGGCCAGCGGGCCTTGCGCCACGGTGCGCACCGCAGCCAGCAGCGCGTCGGCCGTGGTTTCGTGGGTCAGTTCGCGGGGCAGGTCGTTCGGGTTCATGCGCGGTCCAGGAGGTTGAAGGGGCAGGCAGGCAGGCGGCGGCGCTCAGGCCAGGTCGACCGTCATCGGGATCGGGTTGCGCAGGGTGTTGGCCACGGGCGAGTAGAAGTTGGCGTGCTGCACGATTTCGTCGAGCACCTCGCGCGGGGCGTCGCCTTCCACCAGCACCTTCACGCGGATCGCCTGGAAGCCCATCTCGGGCGATGTCTTCTCGAGCGCGCCACCGGCGCCCCAGGCGGCGGGGTTGCCGATGTCGCCTTCGAGGAAGACCTCGAGCTTGCTGAGCTTCACGCCCTTCCAGGTGGCCACCGCCGTGATGCCCACGGCCAGGCAGCCGCCCAGGCCCGAGAGCACGATCTCGCCCGGGGCGGGCGCGGTGTCCTGACCGAACAGGTGCAGCGGCTCATCCACCACCACCGGCGCGTGCTGGCCCACGGTGGAGAGCGAGCGGTACTGGCCCTCCATCACGGTGTGGACCTTGTTGGTGCCGCGGCTGGCCGGGTTGGCCTTGCCCTTGGCGGCGAAGGCGGCGAGGCCGGCGCCGTCGATCGGGCGCAGGTACGCCTTCACGGTGGTGCTGGCGGGGGCGGTGGGTTCAAGGGTGTCGGTGGCGGACATGGGGTCTCCAGGGTTGAAAAACGGGAAGGGTTGAGATCAGGCGGCGAGCGCCAGGCTGGGTTTCTTGCTCGACTTCGCCACCGGCAGGCCGGTCTCGATCGGCAGGCTCTCGTCGCGCGACCACTCGTTCCACGAGCCGAAGTACATGCGCACGTCGCTGAAGCCGGCCTGTTTGAGGGCGAGGAAGGTGTTGGACGCGCGCGCGCCCTTGAAGCAGTAGAGGTAGACGGTGTCGTCGGGCGCGATGCCGGCGGTGGCGCACTCGGCCTTCACCTCGTCGGGCGTCTTGAACACCGGGCCCTGGGCGGACGGCTTCATGAAGCGGTACCACTCGACCCACTTGGCGCCGGGCAGGCGGCCCTTGCGCGGCGCGAAGTCCTTGCCGTAGGGCGAGGAGCTGTCGCCGATCCACTCGTCCACGTCGCGCACGTCGAGCAGCACGGTGTCGGTGCCCAGCGCGGCTTGCACGTCGGCCTGGGTCAGCATCACGTCGCTGCCGGCGAGTTCGGGGAAGGTGGCGGGCGTGGGAGCGGCTGCCTCGGTGGAGACGGGCAGGCCGGCGGCCTTCCAGGCGCTGAAGCCCCCGTTGAGCACCTTGATTTTCGGGTAGCCCAGCCAGGTCAGCAGGTAGTAGCCGCGGCAGGACTGGCCGTAGCCGCTGTTCATCGCGTCCTCGTAGAACACGGCGGTCTCTTCGCCCGAGAGGCCGGCGGCGCCCAGCGCGGCGGCGAAGGTGGCCTTGAGGGCTTGGAGGCCTTCGGGCGTGGAGGTGGCGAGGTAGGTGAAGACCTCGCGCAGGTTCACCGCACCGGGGATGTGGCCGGCGGCGTAGGTCTCGGCGTCGCGGGTGTCGATGACCACCACGGGTTCGGACGACTGCAGGGCCTGCAACTGGGCGGGGGCGATCAGGATGGCGTCGATGCTCATGGAAACCTCACGAAAAAAGCGGCCGGCGGGATTGCCTGCGGTGCCTTTTCGCAACCCGCGTGCCAGCCTCGTGAAGTTGCCTGAAATGGATTTCAAGTCATTGTTTTCATTGAGTTTTATGCTCTTGAAAATAGAGCGCTGCCATCCGTGACCAGATCCTTGTCGCTTCAATGTGTCGACACAATGTCGACGCATTGGGAGGTGCAAACCAGAGACACCGGGGAACCGGCTTCGCCGGGCCTCAGGTGTCGTCCCCCCTTCGGGGGGAAGGCGCCGAAGGCGACGCAGGGGGGAGCTTCTTCATCCTGTAGGCGAACTGGCGCAGGGTGAGGCCCAGGCTTTGCGCCGCGCGCGACTGGTTGCCCTGGTGCCGGGCCAGCGCCTCGCGCAGGGCCTGGGCGCTGTGCGACTGCGCGCTCTGGTAGTCGCGCACCAGCGGTTCGGTCTCCCCGGTGGGGGCCGCCGCGCCCTGGGCCTGGGGCATGAAGCGCTCCAGCGTGGCGGCCGTCACCAGGGTGTGGTCGGCCAGCAGCACCAGGCGCTCGATCAGGTTGCCCAGCTCGCGAATGTTGCCCGGCCAGTCGTGCGCCTCCAGCCGCGCCAGCGCGTCGGGCGCGAGGTTCACGTTGCGCTGGTGCGCCTGGTTGGCGCGGTTCACGAAGTGCAGGGCCAGCGCGCGCACGTCCTCGCCGCGCTCGCGCAGGCTGGGCAGGCGGATCGGGATCACGTTGAGCCGGTAATACAGGTCCTGCCGGAAGCGCCCGGCCTGCACGTCGCGCGCGAGCTCGCGGTTGGTGGCCGCCACGAGGCGCACGTTCACCTTGAGTTCGCGCGTGCCGCCCAGGCGCACCAGCGTGCCCTCCTGCAGCGTGCGCAGCAGCTTGGACTGCATGGCCAGCGGCAGCTCGCCGATCTCGTCGAGGAAGATGGTGCCGCCGTGGGCCTGCTCGAACCAGCCCGCGCGCGCGGTGTTCGCGCCGGTGAAGGCGCCGCGCTCGTAACCGAACAGCTCGGACTCGAACAGCGTTTCGGGAATCGCCGAGCAGTTGACCTTGATGAAGGGCTGGTCGTGCCGGCCGCTGGCCAGGTGCACCGCGCGCGCGAACAGCTCCTTGCCGGTGCCCGACTCGCCCAGCAGCAGCACCGTGGCCTGCGACTGCGACACGCGCTCGAGCTCGCCCAGCGCCTGCAGCAGCGCGGGCGAGCGGCCGATCAGGCCGTAGCGGGCGCTGGCGCTGTCCAGCGCGCGGGCCAGGGCCGCGTTGCGCGCCAGCAGCTGGCGCGTCTGCTCGGCCACCAGCTGTTCCAGCCGCAGCAGCTGCCCGGCCAGCGTGGCCAGGATGCGCAGCACCGCCAGATCGTCGTTGAGGTGGCGCTGGCGGCTGCGGATGCGGTGGCAGGCCAGCACGCCGATGGTGGCGCCGTTGACCTCGATCGGCAACGCGATGAAGGCCACAGTCTGCGGCGGCAGGCGCTCGCGCGGCACCGTGCGGAACAGGAACAGCGGTTCGGCGTCCACGTCCTGCACGATCGCGGGCAGGCCGGTGGCCAGCACGCGCCCGGTGATGCCCTCGCCCCAGCGGAACACGCCGCGCTGCACCTCCTCGGCCGTGAGGCCGTAGGCGTGGCGCACCGAGGCCGTGCGCTCTTCGCCCGGCGCGGGCTCGCCGGCCAGCACCATGCGGCCCCGGTTCAGGCCCAGCAATTCGCTCATCAGGTGCAGCATCTCGCGCAGCACGAAGGCCGGCGCCAGGCTGCGGCCCACCAGCTTCATCACCTCGCGCATGAGCAGCAGTTCCTGGGCGTGCCAGTCGGTGAGGGGGCTGTCGGGGTCGCTGGGGCTGGAAGGCATGGGCGCGGGGCAAGCAAACATCGCACCCGCCCGACCCGGGGCCGTGCGTTGATCAAAAGGTATCGTTTTCTATACACATGGCGTTTAACATGTATAGAAAATTGAAATTTTTATCTATGTTGTCGCCATGTCCGCCCTGAAGCCCCTTGAGCAACTCGATCCAGCCCGCTTCGACACACCGGCCATCCTAAAAACGCTGGCCAGCAGCAGCCGTCAGCTGGCCGAACTCAAAGGCATTGCTGCGTCCATTCCGAATCAAGGCATCCTTATCAATACGCTGGGTCTGCAGGAGGCCAAGGACAGTTCCGAGATCGAGAACATCGTCACGACGCACGATGAATTGTTCAAAGGAGACGTGCACCCCGATGCCTTTGCGAACCCGGTTGCCAAAGAAGTGCTGCGCTACCGGCAAGCGCTTCGCTTCGGCTTTGAGCAGGTGCGCACAAGTGGGTTGCTGACAGCCAATCACATTGTGGGCATTCAAGGGGAGCTGGAGCGAAACAACGCCGGCTTTCGCAAGCTGCCGGGCACGGCGCTCAAGGACGGCGAAGGCCAGACGGTTTACACCCCACCGCAGGATCTAGCCGAGATCGTGTCGCTGATGGGCGCCCTGGAGCGTTTCATGAACGATGGCGCTCTTTTTCCGGTGGATCCGTTGATCAAGATGGCGCTCATCCACCACCAGTTCGAGAGCATCCACCCGTTCTACGACGGCAATGGCCGCACCGGACGCATCCTGAACGTCCTGTATCTGGTGAAGGAAGAGCTGCTGGAGATCCCCGTGCTCTACCTGAGCAGCCACATCGTGCAGACCAAGGCCGACTATTACCGCCTCCTGCAAACCGTGCGTGACAACGACACCTGGGAAGATTGGGTGCTTTACATGCTGCAGGCGGTCGAGACCACGGCTCGGCAGACGGTCACGACAGTGCAGGCCATCAAAGCGGCACTGTTTGACTACAAGCATCGCATCCGCGATGGCTACAAGTTCTACAGCCAAGACTTGATCAACAACCTGTTCATGCACCCTTACACCAAGATCGAGTTTGTGCAAAGGGACTTGCAGGTGTCTCGCCTGACCGCCACCAAGTACCTGGAGGCGTTGGTGGACGGCGGTTTCGTCAGCAAACAGAAGGTGGGCCGCAGCAACTACTACGTGAACCTGGCGCTCAACAACATTTTGCTGGCGCAACATCATGCCAAGCGTTGAAGCTGTCCGCACCTGAGCGCCGTCACCCGCTAAAATCACCAGCTCTCAAGGAGCGTTGCAGCGCCGGCGGGTTTTTCAGCCCCCACCGTGCGTCAGGCTTGAGTGGGCGCGAACAGGCCCAAACGGCGCTCACCGGTCTGTTTTTCGCAAACTGCCTTGGTGAGCCTCATGTCCTCCGAATCCGCTTCTCCGTCCCCGTCTTCCCTCGTGCCGCCGATGCTGCTCTCCGGCCTGGAGCCGCTGCGCATCGAGCCGGGCAGCCTGTTCGTCAACGTGGGCGAGCGCACCAACGTCACCGGCTCCAAGGCCTTCGCCCGCATGATCCTCGAGGGGCGCTTCGAAGACGCGCTGGCCGTGGCGCGCCAGCAGGTGGAGAACGGCGCCCAGATCATCGACGTCAACATGGACGAGGCCATGCTCGACAGCAAGGCCGCGATGGTGCGTTTTCTCAACCTGATCGCCGGCGAGCCCGACATCGCGCGCGTGCCGGTGATGGTGGACTCCTCCAAATGGGAGGTGATCGAGGCCGGCCTGCGCTGCGTGCAGGGCAAGGGCGTCGTCAACTCCATCTCCATGAAGGAAGGCCTGGACGAGTTCAAGCGCCAGGCGCGCCTGGTCAAGCGCTACGGCGCGGCCGCCGTGGTGATGGCCTTCGACGAAAAGGGCCAGGCCGACACCTACGAACGCAAGGTCGAGATCTGCGAACGCGCCTACCGCGTGCTGGTCGATGAGGTGGGCTTCCCGCCCGAAGACATCATCTTCGACCCCAACATCTTCGCCATCGCCACCGGCATCGAGGAACACAACAACTACGCGGTGGACTTCATCAACGCCACGCGCTGGATCAAGCAGCACCTGCCGGGCGCCAAGGTCAGCGGCGGCGTGTCCAACGTGTCGTTCAGCTTCCGCGGCAACGACCCGGTGCGCGAGGCCATCCACACCGTGTTCCTGTACCACGCGATCCAGGCCGGCATGGACATGGGCATCGTCAACGCCGGCATGGTGGGCGTGTACGACGAGCTCGAGCCCGAGCTGCGCGAGCGCGTGGAAGACGTGGTGCTCAACCGCCGGCCCGACGCAGGCGAACGCCTGGTGGAGGTGGCCGAGAGCGCCAAGGGCTCGGCCAAGGACGACAGCAAGAAGAACGAATGGCGCGCGCTGCCGATCCGCGAGCGGCTGAGCCACGCGCTGGTGCGCGGCATCAACGACTTCATCACCGAAGACACCGAAGAGATGTGGCGCGAGATCGAGGCCGGTGGTGGCCGCCCGCTCAACGTGATCGAAGGCCCGCTGATGGACGGCATGAACGTGGTCGGCGACCTGTTCGGCCAGGGCAAGATGTTCCTGCCGCAGGTGGTCAAGAGCGCGCGCGTGATGAAGCAGGCCGTGGCGCACCTGCTGCCCTACATCGAGGCCGAGAAACTGGCCCTGCAGGCGGCCGGCGGCGACGTGAAGCCCAAGGGCAAGATCGTGATCGCCACCGTCAAGGGCGACGTGCACGACATCGGCAAGAACATCGTCACCGTCGTGCTCCAGTGCAACAACTACGAGGTCGTGAACATGGGCGTGATGGTGCCCTGCCACGAGATCCTGGCCATGGCCAAGGCCGAGGGCGCCGACATCGTGGGCCTCTCGGGCCTGATCACGCCCAGCCTGGAAGAGATGCAGTACGTGGCCGGCGAGATGCAGAAGGACGAACACTTCCGCGGCCGGGGCATCCCGCTGCTGATCGGTGGCGCCACCACCAGCCGCGTGCACACCGCGGTGAAGATCGCACCGCACTACGACGGCCCGGTGGTCTACGTGCCCGACGCCTCGCGCAGCGTGAGCGTGGCGCAGGGCCTGCTGTCCGACCAGGCCGCGGCCTACATCGCCGAGGTCAATGCCGACTACGAGCGCGTGCGCACCCAGCATGCCAACAAGAAGCAGGTGCCGCTGTGGCCGCTGGAGCGCGCGCGCCTGAACAAGACGCCGATCGACTGGAAGGCCTATACGCCGCAGAAGCCCAAGTTCATCGGCAAGCGCGTGTTCAAGAACTTCGACCTGCACGAGATCGCCAAGTACATCGACTGGGCCCCGTTCTTCCAGACCTGGGACCTCGCCGGCCCCTTCCCCGAGATCCTGAAGGACGAGGTGGTGGGCGAAGAAGCGCGGCGCGTGTTCAGCGACGGCAAGCGCATGCTGCAGCGCCTCATCGAAGGCCGCTGGCTCAGCGCCAGCGCGGTGGTGGGCCTGTACCCGGCCAACAGCGTGCACGACGACGACATTCAGCTCTACACCGACGAGAGCCGCCGCGAAGTCGCGTTGACCTGGCACGGCCTGCGCCAACAGGCCGAGAAGCACGAGATCGACGGCGTGATGCGCCCCAGCCGCTGCCTGGCCGATTTCGTCGCGCCCCAGGGCGAGGCCAACGACTACGTGGGCATGTTCGCCGTGACCGCCGGCCTGGGGGTGGAGAAGAAGGAAAAGCAGTTCCTCGACGACCTCGACGACTACTCCGCCATCATGCTCAAGGCCCTGGCCGACCGCATGGCCGAGGCGCTGGCCGAGTGCATGCACCACCGCGTGCGAACCGACCTCTGGGGCTACGCGGCCGACGAGGCGCTGAGCAACGAAGAGCTGATCAAGGAAAAGTACCAGGGCATCCGGCCGGCGCCGGGGTATCCGGCCTGCCCGGACCACTCCGTCAAGCGCGCGATGTTCGAGGTGCTGCAGTGCGAGGACATCGGCATGGGCCTGACCGAAAGCCTGGCCATGACTCCGGCGGCCAGCGTGAGCGGCTTCTACCTCGCCCACCCGCGGAGCACCTACTTCAACGTCGGCAAGATCGGCGACGACCAGGTGGACGACCTGGCCGAGCGCAGCGCGGTGGCGCGCAACGAGCTGCAGCGCTGGCTCGCGCCGAACCTGTGAGGACGAGAACGATGACGTCGAAGCACCCACGGCCCAACGACGATCTGCTTTGGAAAGGCGTGTTGCTCGCCGCCATTGGGCTGATCGTGCTGATCGCACCCCACCGCCTCCAGTCGCCAGCGCTGCGGGACATCGTCGCGGGCTCGACGGGCCTGGGCTGGCTGGCGCTGGTGCTGGGCGCCGGGTGCGTGGCGGTGTGGGGATGGCGCGGCTACAGACACTGGAAGCGGCAGTAGGTCACCGACCCTGTCACGGGGCGCCATGGCGGCGCGTGCCGGGAACCTCTTCATGCGGCGGCAGCTCTGCCTTCGGTGCATCCCTTTTTGATATTGGCTCTTTAAAACCTTTTCACCATGAACCTGCTCAACAACCTCTTCAACCACCCCCGGCTCGGCGTCATCCTGTTGCGCTGGACGCTCGCGCTCCTCATGGTGCTGCACGGCTGGGCCAAGATCACCGGCGGCGTGGGCGGCATCGAAGGCATGCTGGTCGCCAAGGGCCTGCCCGGCTTCCTCGCCTATGGCGTGTACCTGGGCGAGTTCGTGGCGCCGCTGTTTCTGCTCGCGGGCGTGTGGGTGGTGCCGGCGGCCCTGGTCATCGCGATCAACATGGCCTTTGCCGTGGGCCTGGCGCACATGGGCCACTGGTTCGATCTCACCAACACCGGTGGCTGGCGCCTGGAACTGCAGGCCTTCTTCTTCGTGACCGCGCTGGTCGTTGCCTTCACGCACCGCATCGGTCCGAACAAGTGAGGAGGTTGGCGGGGCGCCAAGCCCCATCACAGGCCTGACGAGATCCGCTGCTGTGCGTTGAACTGCAGGATCAGTTCCTGGGCAGTTTGCAGCAGCGCTTCCTCTTCCAGGGAGAGGGCGCACAGCGAGCCCTCATCGCTCGCCGCCAGCAGCATCCTGGTCAATGCCACGGCGCAGAGAATGCGCATGGCCTGAGGCGATTCCTTGCGCATGAACGCCATGACCAGCACAGTGGTCGTCAGGGCCCAGCCCTGGAGGCGTCCATCGGACAATCCCGGCAGGTCATTGAATGCGAGTTCAACGACCTGTCGGGCCAGGGTCGCTGGGCGACCCAGAGAGACACCCATGTTGCGGCACAGTTCAAACTGCGTTTGAATGGCCGCTTCGGCCTTGCGCCTTCGGAACACTTCCGGCGCTCCTGAAAAAAAGCCCATACACATCTCCTTGCGGCTGCACGCGAGTTCTTCTGGAATTCGCGTGCAGCGACTGACATTGCGGTATGCGCATCATAATGTGACTTAAAGGAGGCTGACTCAAACACGTCACAGCCAGAGACTTGAGCGATGTCTCGTTCATCGGCCAGCGCTCCCCCAACCCTCATTTCGGCCCGAGAGGCCCTGGCCCTGAACATGATCCGGCTGCGCGCCGAGCGGGGCTGGTCCCAGGAAGACCTGGCCCATGAGGCCGGGTTGCATCGCACGTTCATCGGCCACGTGGAACGGCAGGCGCGCAACATTTCACTGGACAACGTGGAGCGCATTGCCCACGTGTTCGGCCTGCAGGCGCATCAGTTGCTGGCGCCGGTGGCCAAGCCCAGGAACCCGGGTTCCTAGGCCTTCGCATCGAGCGATCAGACGTTCATGATCGCCACGGCGCGCGAGTTCAGGTAGGCCTCCATGGCCTCCGGACCGCCTTCGGAGCCGTAGCCCGAATCCTTGATGCCACCGAACGGCATTTCCGCCGAGGGCATCGCGGGCATGTTGACCCACAGCATGCCCACTTCCACCCGGCGCGCGAGCAGGTCGGCGTTTTTCAGCGAGCGCGTGAAGGCGTAACCGGCCAGGCCGTAGGGCAGGCGGTTGGCTTCGGCGATGGCTTCGTCCAGGGTGTTGAAGCTGCGCACGGCGGCCATGGGGCCGAAGGGCTCATCGTTGAACACGCGGGCTTCGAGTGGCACGTCGGTGAGGATGGTGGGCCGCCAGAAGTTGCCTTCGTCGCCGATGCGCTCGCCGCCGGTGGCCAGCGTGGCGCCGCGTTCCACGGCGTCCTTGGTGAACTCGGCCATGGCCGTGACGCGGCGCGGGTTGGCCAGCGGGCCCATCTGCGTGCCGTCGGCCGTGCCGTCGCCCACCGCGAGGCCGGCCGCGTGCTTGACCAGCGCGGCCGAGAACTCCTTGGCGATGCTCTCGTGCACCAGGAAACGCGTGGGCGAGATGCAGACCTGGCCCGCGTTGCGGAACTTGGCGCCACCCGCGGTCTTCACGGCCAGGGCCACGTCGGCGTCTTCCGCCACGATCACCGGGGCGTGCCCGCCCAGCTCCATGGTCACGCGCTTCATGTGCTGGCCGGCCATGGCCGCGAGTTGTTTGCCCACCGGCGTGGAGCCGGTGAAGGTGATCTTGCGGATGACCGGGTGCGCGATCAGGTAGCTGGAGATCTCGGCCGGCGTGCCGTAGACCAGGCCGAGCACGCCCGCGGGCAGGCCGGCGTCGGCAAAGGCGCGCACCAGCTCGGCCGGTGCGGCCGGGGTTTCTTCGGGCGCCTTGATGATCATGGAGCAGCCCGTGGCCAGCGCCGCCGCGAGCTTGCGCACGACCTGGTTGATGGGGAAGTTCCAGGGCGTGAAGGCGGCCACCGGGCCCACCGGGTCTTTCAGCACCATCTGGCGCATCGCCAGGTTGCCGCGCGAGGGCACGATGCGGCCGTAGACGCGCAGGCCTTCGTCGGCGAACCATTCGAGGATGTCGGCGGAGGCCATGGCCTCGCCCTTGGCCTCGGCCAGCGGCTTGCCCTGCTCCTGCGTGAGCAGGCGGGCGATGGCGCCGGCGCGCTCGCGCATCAGGCCGGCGGCCGCGCGCATCACCTTGGCGCGCTCGATGGCCGGCGTGTCGCGCCAGGTTTCGAAGCCCTTCTGCGCAGCGGCCAGGGCCAGGTCCAGATCGGCCTGGCGCGCGTGCGCCACGCGCCCGATTTCCTTGCCGGTCGCCGGGTTGAACACGGCCAGCGTCTCGCCCGCTTGGGCATCGCGCCATTGGCCTTGAATGAAGAGTTGGGTGTTGGGGTACGTCAAGGAAGTCTCCTGAAGCGGTGAAGGCGGGGAGGGGGAAAGGCGGAACCTTAACAGCAGTCGAATGGCCGCGCGGGCGCGGTGGCATGCGGGAAATCTCGAGCGCCGCCGCGTGCGCTTGTCCGCGATAATTTCAACGCCGCTTCCTGCGGCGATCACGACATGACACTTCAGCAGCTGCGAACTTTCCTGGCCATTGTCGAGTTTGGCAGCTTTCGCAGAGCCGCGCGAGAGCTCGATGTGTCCCAGGCGGGCTTGACCACCAGCATCCAGGCGCTTGAAAACGAGCTGAAGCTGAGGCTGATCGTGCGATCGACCCACGGGATCACCTTGACGGCGGAGGGCCGGCAGATCTACGAGCGCGCGCAGATCGTCGATCGCGAGTCGCGCCAGATCCTCAGCGACGCCGATCGCCTGCGTGGCAAGAGCGGCGGTAACCTCAGCATTGGCCTGGGCCCCACGCCGACCGCGACCCTGTTGCACCACGTGGTGCCGGACTTCCACAAGCGTTTTCCCGACGTGCGGCTGAACCTGACCAGCGGGGTGTACGAGCACCTGGAGTCCGCCTTGCAACAGGGCAAAGTGGAACTCGCGATCACGGCGGTGCCTGGCGAAGGCGTGTCACCGAACCTGACGAGTGTGGAGCTGTTCCGCAGCGATCTGGCCGTGATCGCCCGGGAAGACCACCCCCTGGCGGCCGTCGACTCCCTTCAGGCGCTGTTGCAGACCGAGTGGGTGCTGCTGGGCTCCCCCGGTGGCCCGGGGGGCACCGTGACCCAGTACCACATCGAACACGGATTGCCGGCGCCCCTCATCGCGGCCACCTGCGAGTCCCTGACGCAGTTGGCCGCCCTGGTGCGAGGCACGGACTGGATGGCCGTCATCCCGGCCGTCATGGTGGATCGCGGGCTCATGGGGGACGGGCTCGTGACCCTCAAGCTGCGCGAGGCGGTTCCTCGCTATGTCAACAGCGTGGTCTATCGCCGCGAGCCACCGCTCTCGCCAGCGGCCCAGGCCTTCGTCGCCATGTGCCGTTCGTGCGCGCGCGCGCTGTCTCTGGGTGTCAGGCCGTAAGCCATCTCCCGATGGGTGGCCCTATTCCTTGATCCCTCGCGCCTTGACGATGGCGCCGTAACGTTCACTGTCCCGCCGGATCTGTGCGGCGAATTCTGCCGGTGTCATCTGCGTTGGCTCTGCTCCCTGGGCTCGTATACCTGAAGCGACCGGTGCTGTCTGGAGCAAGCGGTTGACCTCCGCATTGATCCGATCGATGACAGGCTTGGGCGTTCCTGCCGGTCCGTACAGGCCATGCGTCGTGCCCGCATCGAAACCTTCGACACCGAGCTCCTGCAACGTAGGGACATTGGGGAAAAGAGGGGAACGTTTGCTTGAGCCGACGGCGAGCAAGTTGAGTTTGCCGGCCCGGACGTGCTCAAAGGCAATGCCCGGATCGAACAAGAAATCGACCGATCCACCCAGCAGATCCTGCAGTGCCGGTGCCGCGCCCCGGTAGGGCACGTGAACGGCGGTGAGCCCTGTCTGGCCTTTCAACATTTCTGTCGCCACGTGCGGGGCGCTGCCATTGCCCGGCGACCCATAGGCCAATTTCCCCGGGTTCTGCCTTGCGTAGCTTTGCATTTCGGCAAAGGTCTTGAACGGCTGCCTGACATTGCCCACCAGGAACAACGATATCCGTGCCACTGCAGCCATTGGGACCAGATCCTTCTGCGGATCCAGCGGGAGCCGCTCAAGCGTATGGACCGAGATCGACATTGAACTGCCCGAAGTCATCAGGAAAACGTGGCCATCCGGTACAGATCTCGCCACGAAGTCCGCTGCCAACATGCCGGTCAACCCGGCCTTGTTTTCAATGACGATGGGCTGACCAAGCGCTTCCGACAATCCGGGCACGAGACTGCGGGCGATCACATCCGGACCTCCCCCAGCCGGAAATCCCACAATGATCCGGATGGGCTTGTTGGGCCATCCAGCGCCTTGGGCTAAAACGGTGGGCGAGGCCATGAGACAAAGGCCACCGAGGGCCATGGCCCTTGCCGCCTGGCCCATTTTTTTTCCGAGTTGAAAAAAAAGCCGCGCCTGGCCACGTGTGTCTGGATGGATCATGGTTGCTCCACTGGCTCGGTTGAAGGCGAGAGGGATTGCGACGTGATCGGCGCCAGCTGGACGTTGACGACCGCACTGCGTCCACCTCGGACCGTTTCCAATGCCGATCGCAAGGTGGACTTCAGCTCTGCCCGTTCTTGCACGGAGAATCCCACTGCGCCGCCTGTGGACGCCGCAAGCGCTTCGAACTGGACGCCTCGGCCCGAGGCAACCCAATAGGTGTCGTGCTGTTCAGCGGGACCGGTGGGGTGCACCAGCATCGTTGATGAGCGAGGCGATTTCCACCCGCCGTTGTTGTAGATGACCGTGAGTGCGGCCGTGCCGCAGGCGCCGGCGACCCAGAAGGCGCTTCCGGGGACGCCGAACAGGAAGCAGCCGTCGCCCACAAGGGATATGACCTCCGAATCAGGCGAAGCCAGCTTCACGCCGATGGCCGCATTGATGCACCACCCGAGTCCGGCACCATGGTTGAAATAGCAGCCACCGGGGCGTTCCGTCTTCAAGATGGACGCAATCAGCGTGGCGTGCGAAGGCGCCTCCACGAGGACCACGGTGTTTTCATTCACCAGCTCCCTCACGGCATTCGTCAGTTCGGCCGGCGTGATCGGCCCCAGGGTGGGCGGCAGCGGAATGGGCAGTGCGGCGCGCAGTTTTGCTTTTTGAATCCAGTCCAGGCGTTCAGCGCGCCCCACCAGGGCCGGTGCGGGATCCAGTTCAAGGAGTTGCGTCAGGACGAGAGACGTGCTGGCCTGAAAGCTCCGGTGGGCAGGAAAGTGCCAGTACCCCAGGTCGGTTTTCAGAGGGTCGATGTCGACATGGAACACCGTGGCGCCCTCGCTCGGCGTCACCTGGGATTCGAGCCAGGGAACATCCACATCCAGCAGCAGGATCAAGTCTGCGTCTTCGACCAATGCGTTTCGTTGATACCCCATGTGGGAGGGGTGCGTCCCGGGGAAGCTCACATACTGCGGTCCGAGTTCAATGACCCCTACGCCATACCGCTCGGCCAGGCCCACCAGCTTCGCCGGAACACCCTGGTCCATACCCGCATAGCTCGTGATGACCAGCGGGCGCTGCGCCCTGCAAAGCGCTTCGTGCACGACCTGCACATCGGCCATCGGCAGGCCACCGAGCCGCGACGGCGTCCAGTGTTCGGCCAGGTCCTGCACGGGAGGCGCAGGCGCGTCCCACACCTCCCTGGCGCCGGTCAGATAGACCGGCCCTCGCGGCTGGCTCGACGTGATCTGCAGTGCCCGCCTGACCACCTGCTCCGCCATGTCTGGCGCACGCAGCTCGTACATCCACTTCATGTAGGGCGCAACAATGTCGGACTGTCGGGTGGTGTCCTGCGTGTAGTGGATGTACTCGTTGCGGTGGCCTACCACGGACGCGTCGCAGGAGACTGGCGACAGACCCGCGACCACGAGCGCGGGAATGCGGCCTCGCGCTGCGTTGTGAACGCTCGCGCCGAGGTTTTGCGTGCCCACATCGACGTGAACCAGCACCAGTTGGGGTTGTCCCGTCACCATGGCGTACCCGTCGGCCGCGCTCAAGGTCGTCATCTCGTGCGGGCATATGACCACTTCAGGCATCGGGAGACCCGCATGCCGCAGCCGTGCAAACGCGCTGATAAACGCTGGATGATCGCTGCCGAGGTTGCTGAACACATACCTGACGCCGAGGTCGGCGCAGATGCGCAGGAGATGCTCGGCCACGGTGGGGACCTGGCCCTGAATTTGATCGGTGCTCATTGTTTTCCCAGCCAGCCTGCAGGGGCTGAAATGCTTTGCGGCGAGAGGAATCCTTCGATACCTTCGAACCCCAGATTGCGGCCGAAGCCGCTGTGCTTGAAGCCGCCAAAAGGCGCGCGATTGTCTTGCGCGAGCGGCCCATGACCGTTCAGGTACGTGTATCCCGCCTCGAGCTGACGGGCCACGGACATGGCGCGCTCGGGATCGGCTGACCACACAGACGAGCAGAGGGCAAAGCGCGAGTCGTTGGCGAACCCAATGCCCTGCTCCTCGGTCTCGAAGGGCATGATGGGAAGGACCGGTCCAAACTGCTCCTCCCGAACCACGTCGAGCGAATGGCTCGGCCCCAACACCAGGGTGGGTCGCTGAAAGTACCCTTCGCGGTAGCTCTTCATGTCAGGGATGACGCCCAGCTCCTGGACACTCGCCCCTTGTAGGCGGGCTTGCTCAATCATGTCCTGCACCACTTTGAGCTGGCGCTGGTTGTTCAGCGGTCCCATGGTCGTTTCCGGCCGAAGCCCATCGCCGACCACTTGCTTTGAGGCGATGGCGGACAGCCCGTCCACGACCTCGTCAAATCGGGACCGGTGGACGTACAGGCGCTTCATGGCCATGCAGATCTGGCCCGACGTCATAAACGCCCCTTGGTACATCCGCATGAAGGCCGCTTCATTCAAGTCCGCATCCTGGAGGACCAGGGCAGCATCGTTGCCGCCCAACTCCAACGTCACGGGTGTGAGTCTCTGGGCGGCTTTTTGCATGACGTGTTTGCCAACCTCCACGCTTCCGGTGAAGTTGATCGTGGCGGCCAGCGGATGGGTCAGCATGGCGTCGCCGATCTCGGCGGCTTCGCCGGTAATCAGGTTGATCACACCAGGCGGCAGCATCTGCGCCATCAAGGCCACCGTTTGGGCTGGCGCCATCGCGGACTGCTGGGGCAGCTTGATGACCACCGTGCTGCCCGCCAGCAGGGCCTGCGGCAGCTTGGCGCCCAGGATCGAGAGTGGCCAGTTCCAGGGAACGATGAGAAGCGCCACGCCACGGGGTTTTCGGGTGATCACCGTGTCGAATGGCGGGCCCGGCAGTTGCGGTTCTTGTGCCAGCTGCGCTGCGTACGCCGCCACGTCGGTGAACCGCGTGCCAAGGCGGGTCATTTCAATCGCAGCTTCCTTCAGGATCTTGCCGTGCTCGCGCGTGAACAGTGTCGTTCGGCGCTCCAGATTGGCGCTGTCGGCTGTCAGGTGTTCGGCAATCCGGCGAAGGTATCCTGCGCGCTCGGCGCAGCTGAGCCTCGACCACTTCGGCAACGCACGCTGCGCCGCCTGGAACGCTTGATCGACATCTTCGACGGTACCGAGGGCGGCATGGCCGACGAGCTCACTGGGCCTTGCCGGGTTGTGTATGGGGTACGTTCTACCGCCACGGGCATCCACGGGGCGACCATCGATATACAGGGTCGATTTGTGAAGCTCAGCTTGAGGGGGTGAAGTCATGAGAATCCTGAAGGTGGTTGAGAGACCGGCCACGAAAGGCCAGCCATGGCCGGTGGTCCGGGACGCTGCGGTTGAGCCTTCCCGATCCAGGGTGGTCTCGCCCCGCTGCCGTCAGCGTCATCTGCCCGATGCGGGCATGGCGCTGACGGCGCAAGGCCCCGCGAGTCAGAAGACGTGGCGCATGCCGATCTGGACCCCTCGCACGTCCGCGCCAGCGGCGGGGCTGCCGCCAGCGTCTGCGCGGCTGGGCCAAAGGCCGAAGGCTGCTGCACCATCGTTGCGCTGTTGGGCGACGCTCGCATACACCGACGTGCGTCTGGACAGCGGGTGCAGGTACTGCACAGCCCACAGGCGCGCGTCCGAGCCGGCGGCGTCGTCGACGTTGCGCACCTGGTAGGTGGCATTGATCTCTCCCGGCCCCACCGGCACCTTGACGCCGACGAAGCCGCCCCGCATGCCGAACGAGCGATCGACATCAGACTTGATGAGGTAGGCGTACAGCTTCGCAGCCTTGAAGTCATAGCTCGCACCCAGGCTGAGCGTGTCGGTGGAGACCGAGGCTCGCGCGGGCTGGCCCGCGGAGGCGCCGGTGGTGTTCAGGCGGTCGTAGACCGCGCCGACGTACAGCGCGCCCTGGGCGTACTCCAGCGCATAGCTGGCGGGATGGCCAAACGGTGAGGCGCCCTCGTTGGTCGCCACCATCACGCGGCCCACGAAGCCGCCGACGGTGGGCGAGGTGTACTGGATCGCGTTGTTGTATTGAACCGGATAGCCCAGGTTGCCCGCCGCACCCCCGCGCTGGAACAGCGTCTGCATGGCACCCATGCTCGAGCGCTGGAACGGGTCGATGCGCAGCGACATCGCGATGCTGGGCGTGAACTGGCTGCCCAGGGCCAGGCTGCCCAGCGTGGCGTGGCGCAGGCCCACCACGGTTTCGCGGTTGAAGGCCTGCGTGGGGCTGGACAAGGTGCCGGTGTCGGCGTTGAAGCCCTGCTCCAGCTTGAAGAAGGCCTGGTGCCCGCCCCCCAGGTCCTCCGTGCCGCGCACGCCCCAGCGCGAGGTGTCGCTGGAGAGCAGCGTGTGGCTGCGGGCGGGCGTCACGGTCGTGCCGGACATGCGCACGGCGTTGACGGACGCGTCCAGGCGCCCATACAGCTGGACCGATGACGTGCCGCCCGGGGCCTGCGCGAACGCGAGGGGCGGCACGAGCAGGCACGCGCCGATCACACTCTTCTTCTTCATGTTGTCTCCTTCTGTGGGAAGCGCTCGGGGCGAGCGCGGATGGCAGCGCCTCGCGGCGCCGCCGGCTACAGATCCAGCACGACCTCCGCATCCGCCTCGGCGGCGCGGGAGCAGCACAGCACCATCCTGGTTTTCCGTTGTTCCTTGCTCAGCACGAAGTCGCGGTGGTCCACCTCGCCTTCGATGTAGGACACGGCGCACACACCACACAGGCCGTCGCTGCACTTGACGTCCACCTGCAATCCGCAGGCGGCGAGCGCCTGGACCGCCGACTGCTCGGCGGTCACGGGGATGGTCCTGGCCGAGCGCGCCAGCCGCAGCACAAACGGGTGGCGTTCGCGCGCGGGGGCCTCGGGGACCGAGAAGTACTCCCGGTGCAGGCTCTCCTCGGGCCAGCCGAATCCGCTGGCGGTGTCGAACACCGCGTCCATGAAGGCCGAGGGGCCGCAGGTGTACAGGTGGCTGTCCGGCACCGGATCGCGCAGGACGTCCGCGATGTCGAGCCGGCGTTCGTCGCTGAAGTGGAAGTGCACCCGGCTGGCCCAGGGCATGGCCTCGAGTTCCGGAATGAACGCGGCCTGGGCCCGTGTCCTGGACTTGTAGTAGAGGTCGAAGTCGGCGCCCATCGCGTGCAGCTCGTGCGCCATCGCGATCAGCGGGGTGACGCCGATGCCGCCGGCCATGAGCACGTGCCGCCGGGCCGAGGGCACGATGGGGAAGTGGTTGCGCGGCCGCGAGATCACCACCGGCGTGTCCTGCCGCAGCATCTGGTGGATCTTGAGCGAGCCCCCCCGGCCCTGGTCCTCGCGCAGGATGCCCAGCAGGTAGTGCCCGCGCTCGGCGGGGTTGCCCGCCAGGCTGAATTGCCGGATGTACTCCGGCGTGACGGTGACGTCGACGTGGGCGCCGGCCGCCCAGGCGGGCAGGGGCTGGCCGTCTTTCGACACGATCTCGAACAGGTCGATCTTGCCGTCGGCCGAGCTCTGCCAGCGGCGGCCGATGCGCGCGACGATCACGGGCGGCGCCTCGACCAGCGGGCGCAGGGGCGGAACGAGGTTGTCGGTGTCGCCGTCCTTGATGCGCTGCTGGTGTTGCTGGGGGCTGAGCAGCTGCCGGTACGCCTCGATGCCGGCCTCGCGGTCCAGGGGACTGGGCATGGGCAGAGGCAGGGGGGCCAGCGGCGCGGGGTAGGCCGCCAGTGTCTGGTCTTCGTGCTTCAAGCGGATGTGCTTGTTCAGGCCGCGCGTGTTGACCTCCTGGGCCTGCACGATCCGGCCCGTTCCATCGTTCGTGATGTCCCACCACCACTTTTTCCTGGCGTTGATGCCACCCCGTCCGAGGGCATCGTCCAGCCGCGCGAGCCATTGGGCCGCGACCGGCATGTGGATGGCCGCCCAGCGGAAGGGCTTCTCCTGCACCAGCCCGGGCAGGTTCCAGGGGCAGGCCTTCATGCAGCGGCCACACATGGCGCCGCCCAGGTTGGTCATCCGGTAGCGCGTGCATTTCTCGACGTCGGCTTTCCAGATCTCGTAGCCATTGAACATCACCTTCGGACCCGCCGAGATCGCGCCCGATGGGCACTCGCGCGCGCACTTGTTGCAGGAGTCGCAGAAGTTCTGCAGGCCGAAGTCGATGGGTTTGTCGGGCTGGACCGGAAAGTCCGTGGTCATGACGCCGGTCTTGCTGCGTGGGCCCAGGAACGGGTTGAGGATCGTCTCGCCGATCCGGCTCACCTCGCCCAGGCCGGCCAGCAGCACCAGCGGGGTCTGGATGACGTCGCTGTCGGCCGCCGAATGGGCCGTGGCGCTGAAGCCGAGGTTGCGCAGGTGGTCGCCGAGGACCCCGCACACCAGGCCCGCGCGCATGTAGGTGCGCATCGATTGGGCGCTGGAGATCCAGTCGTCGCCTGAGGCGCCCTCCATGGTTTCGTAGCCCTGGTCGATCATCACGGTGGCCGCGAAGGGGTGGGCCACCGGCATTTCGGTGCCGTCCTGCCGGTGCGAGTACCAGACCCACGCCGGCGCGCGGGAAATGCCGGCCAGGTCCGCGCCGAGGAAGTGCAGCGTGGCCTTCACCAGGTCCGCGTTGTGCGCCGGATCGCTGTAGGGGGCCTGCTCGGCCGCCGGCTCGCCCCGCTGCAGCACCGAGTACACGTTCAGCGCCAGGCGCAGCGCCGCGGCCAGGGGCGCCTTGGCGACCGAATAACCGTCCTTGGACATGTCCTGCGTGGTCTTGCCCAGGTCGCCGAACGCGGCCCGCAGGAAGAATTCGCTGCTCTTGGGCACGCGCGGGATGCGGGCTTCGTCGATGTAGGTGGTGGTCTCGTCGACCCGCTTGAGCGTCTCGACCGGGTAGCGACTGTCCCGGTAGTGGCGGCCCTGGAAGTCGATCGCATTGGAGGCGTTCTTCGGGCTCGCCGAGCCGATCCACCAGCTCGGGCCCTGGGCATGGAAGCGTTCGGCGAGCGAGGGTGGCGCCAGGGCCTGGTCGGGCTCGAGCGCCAGGTTGGTGGTGACCACGGCTAGGCCGAAACGGTCGCCGATGAAGGGGTTGACGACGGTGTCGCCTTCCCGCCGCGCCAGCCCGCTGGACACCGCCAGGCGCAGGAGGTTCACGTTGGTGGTGGTGGCGGTGTGGCTGCGCGCTTCGTAGCCGAGGATGCGCAGGTAGTTGGCCAGGACCGCCGCCGTCTCGGCGGCGCGCAGCGCGGCGCGCCAGGCCTGCATGCCGACGATCCAGTCCGAACCAGGCTCGTCCTTCGAGGGGTCGCGGGGGTGCTCGACCATCAGGACCAGCGCGTGCGTGTGGTGCTCGATGCCCGACTCGCACAAGGCCATCGAGCGTTTCATCTGGCGCAGCACGGCGTTGGGGTTGAAGCGCAGCCGCAGCTTGGTTTCCGACTGCTCGTAGGTCGCGGTGCGGAAGTCCGGGTGTTCCACCGGCTGCGCCAGGAGATCACCCGCGTCCAGACGGCACACGCCCGCGATCGAGGTGTCCAGAAAGTAGGCGGCGGACTTGAGGTGTTCGGCCCGCTCGCGGGGGCTCGAGGGGATCTCCGCCTCGGTCGGGTTGCGGTCGCCTTCGCGCACCTGGTCGAGCGCGCACATGAAGCGGCTGATGGATGACGCAAGCGTGGAACGGGGCCCGGGTTCGCGCGGCGGGCGCAGCACGCCGGTGTCGCGAATGTGGTCCAGGTCGGGCGCGGCGGCCCGGCGGCTCAGCCGTTCGCTGGGGTAGGCGCCCAGGTGCACGGGCCGTTCGTCATGGGAGAAGAGGCGCATGGCGGTTTACTCTTTGATGCCGCGGGCTTTGACGATGGCGCCGTAGCGCTCGCTGTCGCGCCGGATCTGCGCCCCGAAGTCCGCGGGGGTCATGGGCGTGGCTTCCGCGCCCAGGGCGCGGATCTGTTGCGCCACCGCTGCCGAGGCCAGCAGCTTGTTGATCTCGGCGTTCATCCGGGCCACGATCGCCGCGGACGTGCCCGCGGGGGCGTAGACGCCGTGCGTGGTGCCCGCGTCGAAGCCCGCCAGGCCCTGCTCCTGGATGGTGGGCGTGGCCGGGAACAGCGGTGAGCGTTTGGTGGTGCCGACCGCCAGCAGGTGAAGCCGGCCCGCGCGGATGTGTTCGAGCGCGATGCCGGGGTCGAAGGCGAACTGCACGACACCGCCCAGCAGGTCCTGCAGCGCGGGCGACGAGCCCCGGTAGGGCACGTGCTCGGCCCGGATGCCGGCCTGCTCCTTGAGCATCTCGGCCGCCACGTGCGGCGCGCTGCCGTTGCCCGGGGTCGCGTAGGACAGCTTGCCGGGGTGGGCCTTGGCGTAGGCCAGGAAGCCCTGGAAGTCGTTGAAGCCCAGGCGCGCATCCGACACCAGGAACAGTTCGATCCGGGCCGCCGCGGCCACCGGCATCAGGTCCTTGTCCGGCTGGATCGGCAGGCGCGGCAGGGTGTGCACGGAAATCGACATCGCGCTGCCGGAGGTCACCAGGAAGGTGTAGCCGTCGTTGGGCGCGCGCGCGACGGCCTCGGCGGCGATCATGCCGGTCACGCCCGATTTGTTCTCCACCACCACGGGTTGGCGCAGCGCCTCCGTCAGCCCCGGCACCAGGGCCCGCGCGATCACGTCCGGGGAGCTGCCGGGCGGAAAGCCCACGATCAGGCGGATCGGTTTGCTTGGCCAGTCGGCGGGCGTGTTGGCGCTGGCGGCATGGGCGCCCGGGAGCAGCGCGGCGCAGACCGCCAGGCGGCCGATCCAGGTCGAGAGTCGAGAGCGGTGTGGCCGTGGGGATGTCGTTGTCATGTTGTCTCCTGGTGGGGTGAGGGGCGCGATCCGATGCGTTGCCGGATCGTCAGGTGGTGGTGTGAAGCGGGGGGTCCACGTCCTCGAGCACGAGCAGCCCGTAGGCCGTGTTCGACGCCGGGACGTGATAGAAGCGGTGCACCACGTCGACCTCGGCTTGCAGGGCCCCGCGCATGACGAGCCACATCACGCACTCCAGCCCTTCCGAGCCGGCTTCGCGCAGGAGTTCGAGGTGGTCCTTTTGAGCGACCTGCTCGGGCGCGGCGACAAAATCGTCGAGCCAGGCGTTGTCGAATTCGGCGTTGATCAGGCCGGCCCGTTCGCCCTGCAACTGGTGCGAGAGGCCGCCGGTGCCGATCACGGCCACCCGCACGTCGGCGGGGTAGGCCTCGATGGCTTTGCGGATCGCCTGGCCCAGCTTCAGGCAGCGCCGGCCCGTGGGGGGCGGGTACTGGATGACGTTCACGCACAGCGGGATCACCTGGCAGGGCCAGGATGTCGGCTGGCCGAACAGCACGGAGAGCGGCACCGTCAGGCCGTGGTCCACCGTCATCTCGGAAACGACCGTGATGTCGAACTCGTCCAGGATCAGCGATTCGGCCAGGTGCCAGGCCAGTTCGGGCGCTCCCTGGACCACCGGCACAGGACGGGGGCCGTAGCCCTCGTCGTGCGGCTGGTAGCGCTCGGCCACCCCCAGCGCGAACGTGGGCGTGAGGGCCAGGGAAAAGCAGGACGCGTGGTCGTTGTAGACGACGATGCAGACGTCCGGCTTCGTGCGCGCGATCCAGTCCCTGGCCGCCTGCATGCCGTCGAACACCGGCTTCCAGTACGGCTCCTGCGTCCTGCCACCATCGACCGCGGCGCCGATCGCCGGCACGTGCGAGGTGCCCACGCCACCAATCACCTTAGCCATGGGCCGCCTCCCGGTTCTGTTGCCGGCTGCGAAGGCCCGCGACCGCGCGGCCGCCGCCCACCATCATTTGCCGGAAGTCCTCGACCGTCGTCGGCGTGGCCGACATGGCGGCCCCGACGTGCTGCATGCTCAGGCCGTCGAAGATGGCCAGCTTGAAGGTGTAGTAGATGTTGCCGCCCAGGCGCAGCAGGGCCAGCCAGTCGCGCTGGAGCACGGCCTCGCGCTGGGCCTCTGTCATCGGGTAGCGGGCCAGGCAGCCCTGCGGGTCGGCGCGGAAGGCGTCGCGGTGGTCCGCGATGTCCAGCGATTTGCAGAACATGTTGAGCCCGTAGCCCATGCGCTGATGGGTGCCGTCGAACACATAGGTGCCCGGGATGTCGTGGTAGTCGCGTGTCTGGGGTGTCATCAGGTGTGTTCCAAAGGGAGGCCGGCGTACTGTTCGGCAAGGGCCACTTGTGCGCTGGGAGAGGACTTCAGGAAGTCCAGCTCGTACTCCTGCGCGCGCTGGTCGAAGGCGGTCGAGGAGGGGAAGCGGTGCAGCAGGTTGGTCAGGTACCAGGAGGTGCGCACGGAGTGCCACACGCGCCGCAGCGCCGTCTCGCTGTAGCTGGCCAGCAGGTCCGGGCTGCCGGTGCGGTAGCGGTGATCGAGCGCGCGGCTCAGGTAGTGCACGTCCGAGAAGGCGAGGTTGAGGCCCTTGGCGCCCGTGGGCGGCACGATGTGCGCCGCGTCGCCGGCGAGGAAGAGCCGGCCGTAACTCATGGGTTCGGCCACGTAGCTGCGCAGCGGCGCGATGGACTTTTCGATCGAGGGCCCCTCCACGATCGAGGCGGCCATGCCGGCCGGAAAACGCGCCTTGAGTTCGGACCAGAAGCGCGCGTCCGGCCAGTCCTCGATGTTGGTGTCCAGCGGCACCTGGATGTAGTAGCGGCTCAGCGTCGGGCTGCGCATGGACGCGAGCGCGAAACCGCGCGGGTGGTTGGCGTACACGATGTCCGGCAACGGGGGTTGCGGCGTGAGGATGCCCAGCCAGCCGAACGGGTAGATCTTCTCGAACTCCTTCAGCACGTCGGCCGGGATCGCGCGGCGGGACACGCCATGGAAGCCATCGCAGCCGGCGATGTAGTCGCACTCGATGGTGACGCGGCGGCCATCGAGCTCCAGGCTGACGCTGGGCGCATCGGTGTCGACACCGTGCAGCGCGACCTCGCCGGCGTTGAAGATCACGTGGGCGTTGCGCCGGTCGGCCGCCGCGAACAGGTCTTCCTGGATGCTGGTCTGGCCGTAGGCGACGAAGCGCTTGCCCACGTGCTTGTGCACGTCGATGAAGAACTCGCTGCGGCCGGCCCACACGATCTTCATGCCGTCGTGCGCATGGCCTTCCTGGTCCATGCGCGCCGAGAGGCCGTACTGGCGCAGCATGTCCACGGTGGTCTGCTCCAGCACGCCGGCGCGGATGCGCGCCTGGACGTAGTCGCGGCTCTGGCGTTCCACGACGACGCTGTCGATGCCGTGGTGGTGAAGGATTTCCGATAGCAGCATGCCCGCCGGGCCCGCCCCGACGATGGCGACTTGGGTTTTCATGGTGATGTGCAAAAAGGCGCTGGTTGAGTGGGGCGGATCGTAGGAAGACCCTCTGCCCGCAACAAGTCAGCGCGGCGCTATAGCGATCGCTTCGAGCGATCACCTGAAACCCGCACGCGGAACCACAATGCCGGCATGAGCAGAAGCAGAGCGGCCGTGCGGGCCATGAAGCAACAGGCCGCGTGCGCCGGGGCGAGTCCACAGCGCGCGCAGGAGGCCCTGATGGCGCTGCTGGAGCGCAGCAT
>Ga0247823_10000675_pt1 | contig 28742 bp, 28 predicted proteins | sample 13C_PalmiticAcid_2_FD_192426 | JGI IMG/M metagenome (GOLD analysis project Ga0247823, IMG submission 192426) | Soil microbial communities from agricultural site in Penn Yan, New York, United States - 13C_PalmiticAcid_Day30 | ecosystem: Environmental > Terrestrial > Soil > Agricultural land...
GTGGTGGAGCGTGACGGCTCGCTGTACGGGCAGGGCGAAGAGGTCGATTCCACCGACGGACGCGAGCCGCGCGAGATCGAGGCGGTCGCGCGCTCGCTGATGAGCCTGTTCGAACAGTACGTGAAGACCAACCGCAAGTTGCCGCCCGAGCTGCTGCAGACGCTCGCCGGTATCGACGAGCCCAGCCGCCTGGCCGACACGATCGCCGCGCACCTGGGCGTGCGCTTGGGCGACAAGCAGCGCCTGCTGGAAACCATCGAGGTGGGCGAGCGGCTCGAACTGCTGGTCGGCTTCGTCGACGGCGAGATCGACGTGCAGCAGCTGGAGAAGCGCATCCGCGGCCGGGTGAAGTCGCAGATGGAGAAGAGCCAGCGCGAGTACTACCTCAACGAGCAGATGAAGGCCATCCAGAAAGAGCTGGGTGAGCTGGACGAAGCGCCGAACGAGCAGGAAGAGCTCGCCCGCAAGATCGCCGAAGCCGGCATGCCCAAGCCGGTGGAGACGAAGGCGCGCAACGAGCTCAACAAGCTGAAGCAGATGTCGCCGATGTCGGCAGAAGCCGCCGTGGTCCGCAATTACCTGGACTGGTTGCTCGGCGTGCCGTGGAACAAGCGCACCAAGGTGCGCAAGGACCTCAAGGTCGCCCAGGACACGCTGGATGCCGACCACTACGGTCTGGAGAAGGTGAAGGAACGCATCCTCGAATACCTCGCGGTGCAGTCGCGGGTGAAGAAGCTGCGTGGCCCCATCCTGTGCCTGGTCGGTCCGCCGGGCGTCGGCAAGACCTCGCTGGGGCAGAGCATCGCCAAGGCGACGAACCGCAAGTTCGTGCGCATGTCGCTGGGCGGCGTGCGCGACGAGGCCGAGATCCGCGGCCATCGCCGCACCTACGTCGGCTCGATGCCGGGCCGCATCGTGCAGAACCTCAACAAGACCGGCAGCAAGAACCCGCTGTTCGTGCTGGACGAGATCGACAAGATGTCGATGGATTTCCGGGGCGATCCTTCGTCGGCGCTGCTGGAAGTGCTGGATCCGGAGCAGAACAACGCGTTCAACGACCATTACCTTGAGGTCGACCTCGACCTGTCGGAGGTGATGTTCGTCGCCACCTCCAATTCGTTGAACATCCCCGGCCCGCTGCTGGACCGCATGGAGGTGATCCGCATCCCCGGCTACACCGAGGATGAAAAGGTCAACATCGCGCAGCGCTACCTGGTGCCCAAGCAGCTGAAGGCCAACGGCCTGAAGGCGGATGAACTCAGGATCGCCGAGGACGCGGTCCGTGACCTGGTGCGCTACTACACGCGCGAGTCCGGCGTGCGCAATCTGGAGCGCGAGGTCGCCAAGATCTGCCGCAAGGTGGTGAAGGAGATCGCCCTGGGCGGTGCGAAGGCGATGGCGAAGAAGAAGAACAAGGCCGCCGCGGTACAGGTCAGCTCGAAGAACCTGGAGAAGTATTCCGGAGTGCGCCGTTTCGACTTCGGTCGTGCGGAGGAGCAGAACGAAATCGGCCTGGTGACGGGCCTGGCGTGGACCGAAGTGGGCGGCGACCTGCTGCAGATCGAAGTCGCGTTGGTCCCGGGCAAGGGCGGCATGCTGCTGACCGGCCAACTGGGCGACGTGATGAAGGAATCCGGTTCCGCTGCGCTGTCGGTGGTGCGCAGCCGCGCCGCGAGCCTGGGCGTGGATGCGGAGTTCCTGCAGAAGCACGACGTCCACCTGCACGTGCCCGATGGCGCCACGCCGAAGGACGGCCCCAGTGCGGGTATCGCGATGGCGACGGCACTGGTGTCGGCGCTGACGAAGAACCCGGTGCGGGCGGATGTCGCGATGACCGGCGAAATCACCCTGCGGGGTCGCGTGACCGCGATCGGCGGCCTCAAGGAGAAACTGCTGGCGGCGCTTCGTGGCGGCATCACCACGGTGATCATCCCCGACGAAAACAAGAAGGACCTCGCTGACATTCCGGCCAACGTCACCGATGGCATGAAGATCGTCCCGGTGAAGTGGATCGACGAAGTGCTCGATCTCGCGCTGGAGCGTCCCCTGGCGCCCGTTCCGGCCGATGGCGGGGGCGGTTCCGAACGTGGCGTGCCCGCCACGGAGAAGGAGGGCGACAAAGCGTCGCAGCAACCCGGCGTGAAGCACTGAACGCGGTGACGAACGGCAGCTGAAAGCCCCCGAAACCCGCGTCATTGCTGGGTTTTCGGCTTGCGTGGCATTTTTTGCACTGGTATAACGACGTCACCCGCGCGCGCCAGGCGATGCCTCGAAGCGCGTGGAAACAACGACCGGTTCCCAAGGGCGCGCGCTACCCCAGGTCCCGGTTACTCATTCCGCGGTTGTTCCGCAAAGGGAGTTACTCAATGAACAAAACCGAATTGATCGATGCCGTCGCCGACGAAGCAGAAGTCTCCAAGGCCGAAGCCGGCCGTGCCGTCGACGCCGTCATCTCCAGCATCACGAAGGCCCTCAAGAAGGGCGACAGCGTGACGCTGGTCGGCTTCGGCACCTTCCAGGTCCGCAAGCGCGCTGCCCGCACGGGCCGTAACCCGAAGACGGGCGACACCATCAAGATCAAGGCGTCCAAGAACCCCGCGTTCAAGGCTGGCAAAGCCCTGAAGGATGCCGTAAACTAATCGACTCGCTGCCGATGGCAGGGTGCTTGATGCACCTGGGTGCTTAGCTCAGCGGTAGAGCGTCTCCCTTACACGGAGAGGGTCGGGGGTTCGAAACCCTCAGCACCCACCACCTCGGGGCGATGCGAAGTTAAAAAATTTTGTCGGATGGTCTAGCGGAAAGTACGCGAACCACCTTACAATGTTCGTCTTGATGCGGAGTGGTAGTTCAGTCGGTTAGAATGCTGGCCTGTCACGCCGGAGGTCGCGGGTTCGAGTCCCGTCCACTCCGCCACTAAGACCCCAGAAAGCCCGCGAAAGCGGGCTTTTTGCTTTCTGCGCGCAGGGCATTTCGCCTTAACGCCGCTGTGCCCGAGGGCCGGAGGCCGCCGCCGGGCGGCGAGACGCCGATGACCGGGCGCGCTAAACTGCGCGGCTGAACGAATTCGGATCCCGTCCGCACATGCTGCAGAAACTCCGCGACAAAACCTCCGGCTGGATCGCCAGCCTGATCCTGGGCTTGCTGATCATCCCGTTCGCCTTCGTGGGCGTTAACGAGTACATGACCGGCGGCACCGCCAGCGACGTGGCCTTGGTCGAAGCGCCGCCGACATGGTGGGAGTCCGCGCCGCAGTGGTGGCCGGCCTCCATGCTGTGGCAGCGCGAAGAGGTCACGCAGGACGAATTCCGCGCCGCCTTCGAGCAGGCACGCCAGCAGGCGCGCCAGCAGGCCGGTGAAGCGTTCGATCCGCGCGACTTCGAGAGCGCGGACAACAAGCGCAAGGTGCTCGAGCAGCTGATCGACCAGAAGGTCCTCGCGCTGGGCTCCAGGCGCGCCGGCATCGTCGTCGGTAATGCCGCGCTCCAGAAGATGATCGCCAGCGAACCCGCGTTCCAGGTCGACGGCAAGTTCAGTCCCGAGCGTTACCAGCTCATGCTGTCCTCGCAGGTGCCGGCGGTGTCGCCGCAGAAGTTTGAGGAAGAGCAGCGCGAGCGCCTGCGCATGATGCTGGTGCCGATGGCGATCAACGATTCGGATTTCATCACCGAAGGCGAGCAGGAACGCATGTGGAAGTTGCTGGGTGAAACCCGCGACATCGGCATCGCGCTGCTGCCGCCCGTGGTCGAGGATGCGGCGCCGGTCAGCGACGCCGACATCAAGGCCTGGTACGACGGGCACAAGAACGACTTCAAGCAGCCGGAACAGGTTTCGCTGGAGTACATCGAGATCAACGGTGCGACGCTGCCCGCGGGCGCGCCGGCCGACGAGGCTGCACTGCGCAAGCGCTACGAAGCGGAGAAGTCGCGCTTCGTTTCCGCGGAGCAGCGCGTGGTCGCGCACATCCTCATCTCGGCCGACGCGGGCGCGGATGCCGCGACCCTGAAGAAGGCGGAGGAAAAAGCCGCCGCGCTCGCCAAGCAGGCGCGCGAGGGCGCCGATTTCGCCGCACTGGCGCGTGCCAACTCGGAAGACCCGGGTTCGAAGGATCTTGGCGGCGAGCTGCCGCCGTTCGCGAAGGACGGCTCGATGGTCAAGCCCTTCGAGGATGCGGCGTTCGCCATGCAGGCCGGCGAGATCCGTGGCCCGGTGAAGTCGGATTTCGGCTACCACGTGCTGCAGCTGAAAGAGATCAAGGCGGGTGCGGGCCGTAGCTTCGAAGAGGTCCGCGGCGAACTGGCCGCCGAGGAAGCCGGTAGCGAACGCGACCGCGCCTACAACGACCTGGCAGGGCGTGTGGTCAACGAGACGCTGAAGAATCCGACCGCCTTGGCGCCGGCTGCGCAGGCCGTGGGCCTGCCGCTGCAGAAGGTCGGTCCGTTCTCGCGCAATGCGCCGGAAGGTGTCGCGACCGTTCCTGCCGTGCTGCGTGCCGCGTTCTCCGACACGCTGGTGCAGGACGGTACCGTCAGCGACCCGATCGAGATCGCGCCGAACCACAGTGTGGTGATCCGCGTGGCGCAGCACACCCAGGAGCAGGCGCTTGCGTTGGACAAGGCGCGCGATGCGGTGGTCGCTGCCATCCGCGCCGACCGCCGCGAGAAGGCCGCCGTCGCAGCGGCCGACGCGCTGGTAGCACGCCTGCAGAAGGGCGAATCGCTGGCCACCATCGCGGCCGCCGACGGACTGCGCTTCAACGAGCTGCCGGGCATGCGCCGCGGCATGCCGATGCCGACGGCCGAAGCCAACGAGGCCATCTTTGCGGCGGCGCGCCCGGCGGAAGGCAAGTCGACGGCAGGCAAGGTCGCGCTGGGCAATGGCGCCTACGCGGTGTTCACCGTCAACAAGGTGACCGAGGGCGTACTGGCGGACATGCCGGCGGAAGAGCGCGCGATGATGCGGCAGCAGATGACGCAGCTGACCGGCGGCATCTCGACGCAGGCCTACGTCGATGCGCTGCGCAAGCGCTTCAAGGTCAAGGTCTTCGAAGACCGGCTGTAACGGTCCTGTCGCGCGCCACCCTGCAATCCCGCCGAAAGGCGGGATTGCTGTTTCAGGGCGCCTCGCTCTGCGTTTCGTCCAGTTGGAGCACCAGGCCCGGGCGCAGGACCGCACCGGGCTTGAGTCCGTTCATGCGCAACAGGCGCGCCGCCGGGATGCCATGGCGTTTGCCGATGCTCCAGGCGGATTCTCCGCGCTTGACCGTATGCGTACGCCCGGCCGAAGCGGCGCCGGAGGAAACCGCGGCATCGTTCTGGGGCGAGGACGGCGATGCGTCGGCCGCCGTCGCAACCAGCGTCCCGCTCGCGGTCTCGCTCGCCGTGGCGAGGCTGGGCGCCAGCAGTCGCATGGGGCGCGTGCCCCGACTGAAGCGCCCTGCCAGTGCGGGATTGAGGCGATTGAGCAGCGTCGTCGATTGTCCGTGGGCCGTGGCCCACGAGGCCAACGTGCCACCGTCGGGTAACGGATGCGCGGCGAGCCGCGGCACGGGGCGATCGAGCTGGTCCAGCCAGGCATCGCGGTCATCGGCCTGCTGGAAGATGCAGGCCAGGGCGTGCAGCTTCTCGACATACGCGTAAGTGATGCCGGAGAGCCCCGGCAACTCGGCGGGGCGTGCGTTGCGCGCATTCATGCCGGCGCGGCGCATCGATTGGAGTACGCGGTACTCGCCGGCATTGTAGGCCATCACTGCCAATCGCCAGTCGCCGCCGAACATGCCGTGCAGCGTCTTGAGATAGCGCACGGCAGCCTGCGTCGAATCCACCGGCGACAACCGGCCGTCGTAGCCTTCGCGCATCGGCACGCCGTGATTGCGCGCGGTGATGCCGATGAACTGCCACAGCCCGGCCGGGCCGTTCGGGTTGCGGGCACCCGGCTTGTATCCGCTTTCCACGAACGGGATAAGCGCGAACTCGGTGGGCAGGTGCGCTTCGCGCAGCGCATCGACGACGTAGCCGAACAGCGGCAGCAGGTCGTCCTCGGCGCGCGCCAGTTGCCCGGGAGCATGGCCGAACTGTTTCTTCCAGCGCCCGTTGGTGGCCGCGCTGTCGCATGCGGGGTCGGCGAGGCCGTCGCGGAAACGCTGGTAGATCTCCAGGCCGCTGCGCTGCTGGCTGGCGGGCAGTGCGGAGACCGGCGCCGTAGCGTCGGACGTGGGGGTGCCCGAGGTTTCCCCGGGCGCGGGGGGATCTCCGGCGACGGCGAACGGCGGCACGGCGACGAGCAGCGTCGCCACGAGTGCGGCACCCAGGGTATGCCGCGTCCTCATGCGCGGAAGTCGTTCTTCCACTGCCGCAAGGCGGCGAACGTTTCGACGCGATCGACGGGCGCGCGCCCGAGCCGATGGGCGACGGCATCGCGGACGGGATCGGTGTCCACGCGCAGGAAGGGATTCGTGGCGATCTCGCTCGCCAGGGTGACGGGCAGCGAGGGGCGCCCGGCCTGGCGCATGGCGCGCACGTCCTCGATGCGGCGCTGCAGCGCGCGATTGTGCGGATCCACCGCCTGGGCGAAGACCCCATTGGCGAGCGTGTACTCGTGGCCGCAGCAGACCAGCGACTCGGATGGCAGCGACGCCAGGCGGTCCAGAGCCTCCAGCATCTGCGCCGGCGTGCCTTCGAACAGGCGCCCGCAGCCCAGGCTGAACAATGTGTCGCCGCAGAACAGGTGCGGGGGTCCCTCCGAGCCGCCACCGTGGAACGCGATGTGGCTGCGCGTATGGCCATGCACTTCCAGCACCGACAGCCGCCAGTTCTTCAGGCGCACGGTGTCGCCCGCACCCACGCGCTCGGTGGCGTCGGGAACGCGGTCGTCCGCCGGTGCGAACACCGGCAGGGTCGGCCAGCGCTCACGCAGCGCCGGCACGCCGCCGGCGTGGTCAGGATGGTGATGGGTGATCAGGACCGCTGCAGGCCACAGGCCGTTGCCGGTGGCGGCCAACACCGGCGCGGCATCGCCCGGATCGATCACCAGGGCATCGCCATCGTCGTCGACCAGCGCCCAGATGTAGTTGTCCTCGAAGGCGGGCAAGGCGAGCAGGCGCATCGGCGAACGGACTCCGGGGGACGGGGACGGACGCCTGGGGTCGGCGTCCTCTACAATCCGAACATGCCTGCCTTCGCGTTTACCCGTCAACCCGATGCCCTGGCGTGGTTCGGGACCGGGCGCGGCGGACCCGTGCTGGCCTCCGAGCACGCCCGCGTCAGCCAGGCACTCACCAGCCGTACTCCCCAGCCCTGGCTCTGGATCTCGCCCGAGGGGGCCGACGCCGCTCTCTCGGCCGGCCCGGCGACCCGCGGCGTGCACTTGCGGGCGCGGGCAGGCTCCTCCCGCCTCTCCGGGCATGTGCACTGCGCGCTGCCCCTGCCGCTACCGACCGAGGCTGCCGGCGTCATCGTGCTCCAGCACGTCCTGGATGCCGGTGATCCCCAGCCGCTGCTGCAGGAATGCGCTCGCGTCCTGGAGCCGGGTGGGCGCCTGTGGCTGTTCGTCCTCAATCCGCTGAGCCCGTACCGGTTGCGGTGGCGCCGTTCCGGCCTGGTTCCGCGGACGCTGGGGCAGTGGCGACTGCAACTGGCCGCGGCCGGCCTGACCGCTTCCCAGCATGTCCTTCACTATGGCCCGGTGTGGCGCGGCCTGCCTGACGCGCCGGGCCGCGGTCCCGCGCCGCTGCGTGCCGCCTGCCTGCTGGAGGCGGAAAAGCGCGTCGCCGGCCTGATTCCCCCATCGCCCGTGGCCCGTGCCTGGCGCACGGCGCCGGCCGCTTGAACCCTTACGAGACCACATGAAGCACATCAGCATCCACACCGATGGTTCCTGCCTGGGCAATCCCGGCCCGGGCGGTTGGGCCGCCCTGCTGCGCTATGGCCAGAAGGAGCGCGAGCTGGTGGGCGGCGAGGGCCAGACCACCAACAACCGCATGGAACTGATGGCCGCCATCGCCGCGCTGGAGGCGCTGACCGAGCCTTGCCAGGTCACTCTCCACATCGATTCGCAGTATGTGCGCCAAGGCATCACCGAATGGATGCCGAGCTGGGTGCGCCGCGGCTGGAAGACCGCAGGCGGTGATCCGGTGAAGAACCGCGATCTATGGGAACGGCTGCATGCCGCCGCCGGCCGCCACCGCATTGAGTGGAAATGGGTGAAGGGGCATAACGGCGATCCGGACAACGAACGCGTCGACGTGCTGGCACGCAACGAGGCCACGCGCTTCCGTGGCGGAGCGGTCGCGTGACGGGAGTGCCACTGGTGCCGGGCACCCTGGTTGCCGAAACGCCCCGCCTGCGTTTGCGGGCCATGGCCGACGACCGCGCGGAAGACGCCGCCCTGATGTTGGCGCTGCTCAACGAACCCAGTTTCATCAGGAACATCGCCGACCGCGGTGTCCGTACGCTGGAGCAGGCGAGCGCCTACCTGAGGCAGGGTGCGATGCGCAGCTACGCCGAACATGGCCTGGGCATGTACGTCATCGAAAGGAAGGACACGGGCGAACTGATCGGCAACTGCGGGCTCGTGCGGCGCGAAGGGCTGGACGGTCCGGATATCGGCTACGCACTGTTGCCCGCGCATGTGGGCCACGGCCTCGCCGAAGAAGCCGCGCGCGCCGTGATGGCCGACGCGCGCGATCGCCTGCGGCTCCGCCGCCTGTTGGCCATCGTCAATCCCGACAATGCCGCGTCGATCCGCCTGTTGCAGAAGCTTGGATTCGTCTTTGAGAGAATGGTCACGCTGCCCCATGTGGAACAAGAGGTCGGCCTGTACCACGCGAACCTTCTCACGGAAACGTCTCTCTGATGCGCCAGATCATCCTCGATACCGAAACCACCGGCCTGGAATGGAAGAAGGGCAACCGGGTCGTCGAAATCGGCTGCGTCGAGCTGCTCGAGCGCCGGCCGACCGGGCGCACCTATCACCAGTACATCAATCCGCAGCGCGAATTCGAGCAGGGCGCGGCCGAAGTCACCGGTTTGAGCCTCGAGTTCCTGTCCGACAAACCGCTGTTCGCCGACATCGCCGACGAGTTCCTGGCCTTCATCGAAGGGGCGGAACTGGTGATCCATAACGCGGCGTTCGACGTGGGCTTTCTCGACTACGAACTGTCGCGGCTCGGCGAACGGTACGGGCGGCTGGCCGATCGGGCTACGGTCGAGGACTCGTTGCTGCTCGCGCGACAGCGCTTTCCCGGCCAGCGCAATTCGCTGGATGCGCTGTGCAAGCGCCTGGGCGTGGACAACACCCATCGCCAGCTCCACGGCGCGCTGCTCGACGCCCAGCTGTTGTGCGATGTCTATCTGAACCTGACGGCCGGCCAGAGCGAGATCGGCTTCGGTGGGGCCGAGGAGGCCGCCGCGGGCGCCGCCGCCGTCACGGTTGTCGCCTTCGATACCGCCAGCGCGAGCGAGCGGCCGCGTGTCGTCGTATCGGCCGACGAACTCGCCGCCCACGAAGCGCGTCTGGAAAAGCTGCGGAAGAAAGCCGGAGGGCGGTGCCTGTGGGACCCGCCGCTGCTGGAGCAGGCGGGCACCTGACCGGCGTCAGTGGCAACGCACCAGGATCGCGGTGACGTTGTCCGAGCCGCCGCCGTCCAGGGCCGCGGCGATCAGGGTGTCCACGCATTCCTGTGCGCTGCAGTCGTCATGCTTGAGCGTGACGGCGATGCTGCGGTCGTCGACTTCTTCGGTCAGGCCGTCGCTGCACAGCAGGAGCTGCATGCCCGGGCGTAGCTCGCCCGTCATGGTTTCCACGTTCAGGTGGTTCGGATCGGTGACGCCGAGCGCCTGGGTCACGACGTTGCGGTGCGGATGCGAGCGCGCCTGTTCGGCCGTCAGCGCGCCCTGGGCGATCAGTTCCTGCACATAGCTGTGGTCCTGGCTGAGCTGGGCCAGTTGGCCCTCGCGCCAGAGATAGGCGCGGCTGTCGCCGACCCAGGCCACTTCGAAGCGGTTGCCCTGGATGCGGGCCGCCACCACCGTGGTGCCCATCGGCAGGGTGTCGTTGCGGCGGCGCGAGGTGCGGATGATTTCCTCATCGGCGATGCGGATCGCCTGTGCCAGCGGCGTGCCGTCGCGGACCTCGCGGACGATGGTCTCGCGGGCCAGTGCGCTGGCCACCTCGCCACAGGCATGACCGCCCATGCCGTCGGCCACCAGCCACAGGCCCAGCTCGCTGTCGCCGTAGTAGGTGTCCTCGTTCAGCTCCCTGCGGAGGCCGACGTGGGAGATGTGGCCGAATTCGATCATGGTGCCCTGCGCTGTGGGACGGTCTTCGCCTACCCGTTCATACGCAATGATCCGGACGGACAGGACAACCGGCAAGGCCGACGCATCCAGGAGGGCGGTCGGGATTCATCGACGTGCACGCCGATGGCCGCGGAGGCACGTCAATCGTGTCCGTCGGCTTGTCCGGAAGCGGCCCGCCACGTATCATTCACGGCCCTGGACGCGTCCAGGGCCACCGGAGAGGTGGCAGAGTGGTTGAATGTACCTGACTCGAAATCAGGCATACGTTAATAGCGTATCGAGGGTTCGAATCCCTCCCTCTCCGCCAGTTTTCGCGAAAGCCCCCGAAAGGGGGCTTTTTGCGTTCTGGCGCCTGCGCGAGGGGTGCCGCGGCGGAAGTCGCCGCCTAGAATGACGTTCTTTGCCGGGAGTCCGCCCATGTCCGAGATCCTCGTCCCCGTGTCGTTCGGCGAGCTGCTGGACAAGATCGCCATCCTCCAGATCAAGTCCGAGCGCATGAGCGACCCGGCCAAGCTGGCCCATGTGCGCGACGAGCTGACCGCGCTCGAGCAGGCCTGGATGGCGCATCCGGCGGCGGGGAACAGCATCGTCGAGCTGCGCGCGCAGCTGAAGGCCGTCAACGAGCGCCTGTGGGACATCGAGGACGACGTCCGCGTGAAAGAAAAGGCGCAGGCGTTCGACGATGCGTTCATCCGCCTGGCGCGCAGCGTGTACATCGAGAACGACGAGCGCGCCCGCATCAAGAAGGCGATCAACCTGGCGCTGGGATCAAGCTACGTGGAAGAGAAGTCGTACCAGGACTACCGGTCGGGCGACGCGTCCTGACGGATCGGGGCGAAGCCCTGCGCCAGCGCTTCCGTAAGCGCTGCGGCGGGAACCTCGCGGCACGCCGGGAACCGTTGGCCTGCCCACAGCAGCGAGTAGTCGTCGAGTCCCTGCGCCTCTGCAGGTCCGCGCAACGGCGCGGAATAGGCCGTCGCCAGCGGGAATGCGGGCGCGTCCTCCGCCAGGGGTCCCCAGGCCCGCATCGCATGGTTGACGATGCCGCGCGCCGGGCGGCCGGTGAAGACGTTGGTGACCGCGGTCGTCCGCGGTTCTCGCAACGCCCGGCGGTGCACTTCACGCGTATCGGCCTCCGGGCACAACAGATAGGCCGTGCCGATCTGCACGCCCGCGGCGCCGAGCGCCATCGCCCCCGCGACACCGCGCGCGTCGGCGATGCCGCCGGCGGCGATCACCGGCACGTCCACGGCCGCGACGATCTGCGGCAGCAGCGCGGGCAGGTCCGATTGCAGGTCCAGGTCATCGGACAGGAAATGCCCCCGATGTCCGCCCGCTTCCCAGCCCTGCGCAATCACGGCATCCACGCCGCGCGCCTGCAGCCAGCGCGCCTCGTCCACGGTGGTCGCACTGGCCAGCACGCGACAGCCGGTCTCGCGCGCGCCGGCCAGCAATGCGTCCGCCGGCAGGCCGAAATGGAAGCTCACCACTGCAGGCCGGTGCGCCTGCACGAGCGCGAGTGCTTCGGCATCGAAGGGACGGCGTCCCGGCGTGGCCACGATGTCGTCGATGTCGAGATCGAACCGTGCGTAGTCGGCGCGCAGTTTCCGCCGCCAGGCGTCGTCGCGCGCGGAATCCGGCGTCGGCGGTGCGTGGCAGAAGAAGTTCAGGTTCCAGGGCCGGTCGGTGCCGGCCCGCAGGTGGCGGATCTCGGCGTCGAGCGCATCCGGTGTCAGCGCGGCGGCGGGCAGGGCGCCCAGGCCGCCCGCTTCGCAGACGGCGAGCGCCAGGCGGCTGCCCTGCACGCCGGCCATCGGCGCCTGCAGCAGCGGCCAGCGGATCCCGAGCAGGTCGGCCAGGTCCACGGTCAAGCGTCCAGGTCGGCGCGTCGCCGCTCGAAGGCCGCCACCGCGTCTTCCACCGTTACCAGACCCATGACGCCGTCGTGTTCGATCTTCGTGCCCCAGGGTAGGTCGGCCGCAGGCTTGCCTCGGTACTTGCGCGCAGCATCGTCGTAGCGGTCCACGCAGTAGCGCGTGGTCGAGTAGGGGCCGCTGCGATGCGGATTGCTGGCGGCGTGCAGGCCAAGCACGGCGCTGCCCATCGCGTTGGCGATGTGCATGGGGCCCGAGTCTGGCGTCACCACCAGGTCGGCGCGGGCGAGCAGGGCAGGCAACTGCTTGAGCGTGTCCTTGCCGACGAGGTCGAGCACTGGCGCGCGCATCGCCGCGATGATGGCGTCGGCGGTGCGGCGTTCGAGATCGCTGCGGCCACCGCACAGCACCACGCGCCAGCCCTGCGTGGCCGCATGGTCGGCGAGCGCGGCGTAGCGGTCGGCGTACCAGTTCCGGCGTTCGTGGCTGGAGCACGGCGAGATCATCAGCGTGCGCTGGCCATCCGCAGGCCATTGCGCCCCCGCCCAGGCGTACGCGTCTTCGGGAACCGGCAGGCGCCAGACGACCTCGTCCTGCTTCAGGCCCAGGGGTTCGCAGAAGCTGCCGATCGCGTCCAGCACGTGGATGCCGGGACGGTCGGGGATGCGCTCGTTGATCACCAGCCCGTGCAGGTCCTTCGAGCGGCTGCGGTCGTAGCCGATCCGGCGGCGTGCGCGGATGAAGGCCGACAGCAGGTTGGCGCGCAGGGCCACCTGCATCTGCAGCAGCGCGTCGAAGCCGTCGCCCGGCAGGTCCGCGCGCAGGGCACGCATGCCGGCCAGCCCCGTCTTCTTGTCGTAGGTGTGGAAGGTGACGCCCTCGAGGCCTTCCAGCAGCTTGAAGCCGCCCTTGTCGATCACCCAGTGCAGGCGGGTCTGCGGCCAGTGGCGCTGCAACGTGCGCACCAGCGGCACGACATGGGTCACGTCGCCGAGGGCGGACAGGCGGAGCAGGCAGAGCGATTGGGGAATCGTGGACAAGTGTTGTTAGACTCGCTGGATGGTCGGTTTTGACGCCTCGGAATCCCTGACGCCGTTCCGCGAAGGCAGCGGATACGGTGCGATTCTGTTCGACCGCAAACACCTGCGGCAAGCGGATCCCGACTGGTTTTCGCCAGAGAAGTGGGGCGACCGCGCCCGGCCCGTCGACAGTGGCGGCCGGGGAGGCGCCTGGTTCATCGATGCGCCTTCGAGCCAGTGTGTCCTGCGTCACTATCGGCGCGGCGGCCTGGCCTCGCGCTTCAGCCAGGACCGCTACCTGTGGCACGGTCCCGACCGTACGCGCAGCTTCGCCGAATTCCGCCTCACCCGTGCGCTGCTGGCGCGTGGCCTGCCGGTCGCGCGGCCGGTGGCCGCCAGTTACGTGCGCGATGGCATGTTCTACCGTGCGGCCATCCTGGTGGAGCGGTTGATGGATGTGCGTACGCTGGCCGACATCGCGTCGCAGGACGACGGCCGAGCGCCCTGGGAAAGCACGGGCCGGCTGGTGGCGCGCTTCCACCGGGCCGGCCTGGACCACGCCGACCTCAATGCGCAGAACATCTTGTTCGACGGCACGGGCCATGGCTGGCTGATCGACTTCGACCGTGGGCGCCTGCGTATTCCCGCCACCGCCTGGCGGGAACAGAACCTGGCGCGCCTCAAGCGTTCGCTGCTCAAGCTGCGCGGCGCGCGCAGCGTCGACGAGGTCGGCGTGGATTTCGCCCACCTGCGTCGCGCCTACGACCACGCCTGGTCGCGGGGTTACTGAGGTGACGTGGATGCTGCGCTTCCTTGGCGTGGGCAACGCCAGCGCGGTCGAGCTGGGCTCGGCCATGGCCACGCTGGAGCGTGATGGCGCCCCGTGGCTCACCATCGATTGCGGCGGCGAGGGCCTGACCGCGTACCACGCCCGATACGGCGACATGCCCGACGCGGTCTTCATCACCCACCTGCACCTGGACCATGTCGCCGGCATGGAGCGGCTGTTCGTGGCCAGCTATTTCGATCCGGCGCGGCGCGGCAAAGTCCGCCTGTACGTGCCTGCGCCGCTGGTGCCGCTGCTGCACCAGCGCATCGCCAGCTATCCGAACGTGCTGGCCGAGGGTGGAGCGAACTTCTGGGATGCGTTCCACCTGGTGCCGGTCGGCGATGCCTTCTGGCACGGCGGCCAGCGGCTGGAAGTATTTCCGGTACGGCACCACTGGCCGGAGACGGCGTTCGGCCTGCGCCTGCGCGGCAGTGTGGTGTGGACGGGCGATACGCGTCCGATCCCGGAGATGCTGGCCCGCCACGCCGATGCCGACGAACTGATCGCGCACGATTGCGGGCTGCACGGCAATCCTTCGCACAGCGGCATCGACGATCTGGAGCGCGAATATGCGTCGGCTCTGCTCGCCCGCTGCGTGCTCTACCACTACGCCAGCGCCGCGGACGGCGAGGCGTTGCGCGCACGCGGTCATCGCGTCGCCTCGCCCGGCGAAGGCATCGCGCTGGCCGGGCCATCGCCCGTCGAGCTGCTGTGAACGTCTCGCCATTGCCGAAGGATCTGCTGGGGCGTCCGCTGCACGACCTGCGGCTGTCGGTGATCGATGCCTGCAACTTCCGCTGCGGCTACTGCATGCCGGCCGACCGGGTGCCGGAGGACTACGGCACCGATGCATCGCAGCGCCTGTCCTTCGGCGAGATCGAGGTGCTGGTCCGTGCGTTCGCGCGGCTGGGCGTGCGCAAGCTGCGCCTGACCGGCGGCGAGCCCTTGCTGCGAAAGCGCCTGCCGGATCTGGTGCGCCGGCTGGCCGTTATTCCCGGCCTGGACGACATCGCGCTGACCACCAACGGCGTGCTGCTGGCGCACCAGGCGCAGGCCCTGCACGACGCCGGCCTGCGGCGCATCACGGTCAGCCTGGATGCGCTGGATCCCGACGTGTTCGCTGACATGTCCGGCCGACGCGGGCAGGTCGGCGACGTGCTCGCCGGCATCGATGCCGCGGTGGCGGCCGGCTTCACGCGGTTGAAGATCAATGCCGTCGTGCAGCGGGGCGTGAACGAAGCGGAGGTGCTCCCGCTGGTCGAGCGCTTCCGCGGCACCGGGCATGTGGTGCGCTTCATCGAGTTCATGGACGTCGGCGATAGCAACGACTGGCGGCTCGAGCGGATGGTCCCCTCGTCGGCGCTGCGCGACCGGATCGCCGCGCGCTGGCCCCTGCATCCCGTGCAGGCGGAGTACCGGGGCGAGGTGGCGGAGCGCTATGGATTCGACGACGGTGGCGGCGAAGTGGGGTTCGTCAGTTCCGTCAGCGTGCCGTTCTGCGGCGACTGCCATCGCGCCCGCGTGTCGGCGGACGGCCGGTTGTTTACCTGCCTGTTCGCGTCGGACGGCACCGACCTGCGGGAGGTCCTGGCCCAGGGCGAAGACGCGCTGGTCGCGCATGTGGCCCACCTGTGGTCGGCGCGCGGGGACCGCTACAGCGAACTGCGCGGCCGCCCGGAAGTGCGGGACCGGCGCCGCGTCGAGATGTATCTTATCGGCGGCTGATTTCTCAGGACCCGCATGCCCCGCACCACACTGACCCACCTCGACGCCGACGGCCGCCCCGCGATGGTGGATGTGTCCGGCAAGGCCGTCACCGCGCGCGAAGCGCGGGCGACCTGCCGCGTGCGCTTCCCCGCCGAGGTCGCGCGACAGCTGAAGCGCAACGGGTTGCGCAGCGCCAAGGGCGGAATCGTCGATACCGCGATCATCGCCGGGACGATGGCGGTCAAGCGGACGCACGAACTGATCCCGTTCTGCCATCCCCTGCCTATCGACGGTTGTCGTCTGGCGATCGACTGGGAGGGCGAGAACGCCCTGTTGATCGAATGCCAGGTGCGCACGGTGCATCGCACCGGCGTGGAGATGGAGGCGCTGACCGGCGCCACCGTCGCCGCGCTGACCGTATACGACATGTGCAAAGCGCTGTCGCACGCCATCGTGCTGGGACCGGCAAAGCTGGTGGCCAAGCGCGGTGGCAAGCGCGACGTGGGGCCGGCATGACAACGACGCTCACCGTACTCTATTTCGCCAGCCTGCGCGAACGCACGGGTGTGGCCAGCGAATCGGTCAGCACCGGCGCGGTCGATCTTTCCGGACTGTATGGGGAAGTCCAGGCGCGCCACGGGATCGCCTGGCCTCGCGAACACCTGCGCGTCGCGGTCGATGGCGAGTTCGCGCGCTGGCAGGACGGCCTGCGGACGGGCAGCGAAGTCGCCTTCATCCCGCCCGTGAGCGGAGGCTGAGGCATGCCGCAATTCGTTCTTTCCGCGGAGCCGCTGGATATCGTCACGTTGGGCGCCGCGCTGCGCGACCCCCGCGCGGGGGGCCATGCGACGTTCGAAGGCTGGGTCCGCGACCACCACGCCGGCCGCGCTGTGGATGGCTTGGACTACGAAGCGTATGGCGCGCTGGCCGAACGCGAAGGCGAGCGCATCGTCGCCGAGGCGATGGAACGCTTCGAGGTACTGGCGGCCTGCTGCGCGCACCGCGTCGGCGCCCTGGCGGTCGGCGATCTGGCCGTCTGGGTCGGGGTGAGCGCAGCGCATCGCGGCGCCGCATTCGACGCGTGCCGCTACATCATCGACGAAGTGAAGCAGCGCGTGCCGATCTGGAAGCGCGAGCACTATCGCGAAGGGGATGCCGATTGGCTGCATCCGGTGACGGACGGTCCGTGAGGGCGCTCCTGCCGGCCGCGCTGGGCATCGCACTGGTGTGCCTCTGGGCACCGGGCGCCCAGTCGGCCGAACTGCTGGTCGGCAACAAGTCCGCCGACACCGTCTGGCGCCTGTCCCTGCGCGACGGTCGCCGCGTCGGCGAATACCGGACCGGTGAGGCGCCGCACGAGATCGCCGTGGCGCCGGACGGTCGCGTCGCCGTGGTGACGAACTACGGGGGCGCGAAATCCGGCAGCACGTTGTCCGTGCTGGACCTCGTGGGTGGCAAGCCGACGCGCGTGATCGACCTGGGCCAGCACAGTGCGCCGCATGGCATCCGGTTTCTGGCCGATGGGCGTCGCGTGGTCGTCACCACCGAAGCGTCGGCCAGCCTGATCGTGGTCGACGTCGCCTCGGGCGAGGTGGAGCGCAGCATCGATGTCGGCGGCGGCACGGGGCACATGGTGGCGCTGTCGCCCGACGGGCAGGTCGCCTATCTGACCAAGATCCAGGCCGGCACGATCAGCCGGATCGACCTGGCCACAGGCGCCCGCGTGGAGCGTCCGGCAGGCAAGGGCGCCGAAGGCGTCGCGGTGCGGCCAGACGGTGCGGAAGTCTGGGTGACGAACCGCGAGGACGGCACGCTCACCGTGCACGATCCGCGCACACTGGCGGTCAAGCGCCGCATGAGCAGCAAGGGCTTCCCCATTCGCGTGACCTTCGCGGCCGACGGCGCGCTGGCCTTCGTCACCAATGCCCGCGCGGCCACGCTGGCCGTCTTCAATGCCCGGACGAAGGTGCCGGTGGCGACCGTCGCGCTTTCGCGCGAGGACATGGACTACCAGGCCACCATGCTCGGCAACGCGGCGCTTCCGATCGGCGTGGTGGTCGCGTCGGACCGTCCACGGGCCTACGTGGCGATCAGCGGCGGCGACCGGGTTGCGGTCATCGATACGCAGCGCTGGCAGGTCATCGATTACTGGGTGACCGGCCGCGAACCCGACGCGCTGGGCATCATCGGCGACTGAGTCGCGCGCATCCCGTCGGGCAGAAAAGGCGGTGGCCCGCGCCCCGCGGTAGTTCCACTGCGCGGAGAAAGATGCCGTCGCAACGGCTGTGGAAAGTGAATTCTCGGGCTTCGAAAAGGCGGTGGCACCGCCGGCTGACCTCGGCGCCCGCGTTGATCGATACCGTTGCTGCCGCGCCCCGCGGTAGTTCCGCTGCGCGGCGAAGATGCCGTCGCAACGGCAGGGGTCAATGAATAGCCCATGGCGGAAAAGGCGGTGGCCCCGCCGGCTGACCTCGGCGCCCGCGTTGATCGATACCGTTGCTGCCTTCCGGCCCTGGCGGGATTTTCGACCTAGCGTCGCGAGGGGCCGACGGGGCCACCATAGAAACGAAACCGCGCCGGAGCGCGGTTCGCCATCATCCCGATACGCTGGGATGCATCGAATCTGGCGGAGAGAGGGGGATTCACTCGGCGCTGCGCGCCTTCGCCCTGCGGGCGGCTTCGCCGTGCAAACCGCTACGCGGTTTGTCGAACCCGGGGGTTCTCACCCCCTCTCCACGTCCCGGCGAAACATCACGGACCTGGAGCCATCACTACGTCTTTCAATCTGGCGGAGAGAGGGGGATTCGAACCCCCGAAGCGCGGTTTAGACGCTTACACACTTTCCAGGCGTGCTCCTTCAACCACTCGGACACCTCTCCGGGACCTGAACGCGACCGCGGGCCGCTTTCAGGGGCGTGAATTCTAGCCTCCGGCGAAGCAGGCCACAAGCGAAGCCGGTCGCGGGCGGCTTTCGGCCGGGGCCGCTTGCCGGCCGTGGCACAATGTCGGCATGTCCTACCTTGTCCTCGCCCGCAAGTGGCGCCCCAAGCGTTTTGCCGAACTGGTGGGCCAGGAACACGTGGTCCGCGCGCTCACCAACGCGCTGGATTCCGGGCGGGTGCACCACGCCTTCCTGTTCACCGGCACCCGCGGCGTCGGCAAGACCACCATCGCGCGCATCTTCGCCAAATCGCTGAACTGCGAGAAGGGCACCAGCGCCGATCCGTGCGGCCAGTGCGCGGCCTGCCTGGACATCGATGCCGGCCGCTACATCGACCTGCTTGAGATCGACGCCGCGTCGAACACCGGCGTGGACGACGTGCGCGAGGTCATCGAGAACGCGCAGTACATGCCGTCACGCGGCAAGTTCAAGGTCTACCTGATCGACGAAGTCCACATGCTCTCGAAGGCGGCATTCAATGCGCTGCTGAAGACGCTCGAGGAGCCGCCGGAGCACGTCAAGTTCCTGCTCGCCACCACCGATCCGCAGAAGCTGCCCGTGACGGTGCTGTCGCGCTGCCTGCAGTTCAACCTCAAACGCCTGGACGAGGAGCAGATCCGCGGCCAGATGACCAAGATCCTCGGCGCCGAGCAGATCGAAGCCGATACCGGGGCGATCGCCCAGCTCGCGCGTGCGGCCGACGGTTCGCTGCGCGACGGCCTGTCGCTGCTCGACCAGGCCATCGCCTACGCGGGCGGTGCCCTGCGCGACGAGGGCGTACGCACGATGCTGGGCACCGTGGACCGCACCCAGGTCAACGCGATGCTCGCCGCGCTGGTACAGGGCGATGGCGACATGCTGCTGCAGGTGATCGCAGGTCTGGCGGAGTTTTCCCCGGATTGGGGCGGCGTGCTGGATGCCGTGGCCGAAGCGCTCCATCGCATCCAGGTGCGCCAGCTGGTGCCCTCGGCCGCGGTGGAAGCCGAAGGCGTCGATGTCGAAGCATTCGCCGGGCAGCTGCGCCCTGAAGTGGTCCAGCTCTGGTACCAGATGGCGATCAACGGCCGGCGCGACCTGCATCTGGCACCGAGCGGGCGCGCGGGCTTCGAGATGAGTCTGCTGCGCATGCTGGCGTTCCGTCCGGCCCAAAACGGCGAGATGCGGGGCGAAGGGAAGCCGACATCGGCGTCGGCCGACGCGGGCGCTGCGGTATCCGTGGCGCCTCCCAAACCGGTGCGCGCCGCCGAACCCATTCGCGAGGCGATGCCGGCACCGGCCGCGCCCGCCCGTGAAGCGATGGCGGCCGTGTCGCCGTCGTCCGATGACCCGCCGTGGGCGCCCGAGCCTCCGGTGGCGCTGGCGCCTGCTGCACGCACGGCGATGCCGGCCGACATCGGCATCATCGATGCCGAGACCTGGCTCCACTTCGCCGGCACCTGCGGTTTGAAAGGCGTCGGCAAGCAGTTGGTCGAGAACGTCTCTTTCTCCGGCTATGCCCACGGCACGCTGACGCTGGCGCTGGACAGCGGATTCGACTACCTGCGCTCCGAGCGCACGCTGGGCGAACTGGCCGACGCCATCGCCGAACGCTATGGCATCGCGCCCCGGCTGGCGTTCGCTGCTACCACGGCCGCCGCGGATGCCGAGACGCTCAAGGAGCGCAGTCACCGCCAGCGCGGCGAGCGGCAGAGCGAGGCCGAGGAAACCTTCATGAACCATCCGGACGTGCAACGCCTGGTGCAGCAGCACGGCGCCCGGCTCGTCCCGGATTCCATCCGTCCTTACGAAGAGTGATCACGACATGCGTGGAAACATCGCCCAGTTGATGCAGCAGGCGCAGAAGATGCAGGAGAACCTGCAGCGCGCCCAGGAAGAACTCGCCAAGCTGGAAGTCACCGGCAACGCCGGCGCCGGCATGGTCAGCGTGACCCTGACCGGCGCCAAGGAGTGCCGGAAGGTGCGCATCGATCCGTCGGTGCTGTCCGATGCGGAGATGCTGGAAGACCTGATCGCGGCGGCCTTCAACGACGCGTCCAACAAGGTCGATGCCGAGTCGAAGTCGCGGATGGGCGCGGCCACGGCCGGCATGCCGATGCCGCCGGGCATGAAGCTGCCGTTCTGACCCGCGCCGGCCTGGCGCCTGCGTTGTCGGCGGGCGTGGGCCGGAGATGACGATGTCCAGTCCGCTGCTCGAACAGCTCATCGAATCGCTGCGCGTGCTGCCCGGTGTCGGGCAGAAGACGGCGCAGCGCATGGCCTACCACCTGCTTGATCGCGAGCGGGACGGCGGCAAGCGCCTGGCCGCCGTGCTCGCCGATGCGCTCGAGCGCATCGGCCATTGCGCGCAGTGCCGCGATTTCACCGAAGGCACGCTGTGCGCGATCTGCGCCAGCGGCAGCCGCGACCGCCACCAACTGTGCGTGGTTGAATCGCCGTCGGACCGGTTGGCCATCGAGCAGGCGACCGGCTACCGCGGCGTCTACTTCGTCCTGCACGGGCGCCTGTCGCCGCTCGACGGCATCGGCCCGCGCGAGCTGGGGCTCGATGCGCTCGCAGACCGCTTGGGTGCGGGCGAGGCGGGCGAGCTGATCATCGCCACCAATCCCACGGTGGAAGGCGAGGCGACGGCGCACTATCTCGCCCAACTGGCACGACAGCATGGCGTCCGGCCCAGCCGGCTGGCGCACGGTGTGCCGTTGGGTGGCGAGCTGGAATACGTGGATCGTGGCACGCTCGCGCATGCGTTCGGCGGCCGCAGCGAAATGACCTGACAACGCCCAGGAAGACGACCCATGACCGACACGATCTTCGCCCGCATCATCCGCCGCGAGATTCCTGCCACGATCGTCTACGAGGACGACGACGTGCTGGGCTTCAAGGACATCGCGCCACAAGCGCCGGTGCATGTGCTTTTCATCCCCAAGCACGGCGCCATCCCGACGCTCGATGACGTGCGTCCGGACCAGGCCGCGCTGGTCGGCAAGCTCGTGCTGGCGGCAGCCGAGTACGCGCGCCGCGAAGGCTTCGCCGAAGACGGCTATCGCGTAGTGATGAACTGCCGCGAGCATGCGGGGCAGACGGTGTTCCACATCCACCTGCACCTGCTGGCCGGGGCGCCGCTGGGACGTTTCGGCACACCGAGCTGACCCCACACCGGACCCAAAGAAAAAGCCGCCCGAGGGCGGCTTTTTTCATGCGGTGAGGGTGATGCTTACCACCAGCCCCAGCGGCCCCAGCGCGGACCCCAGAAGGGATCGTAGTAGGGGTAGGGGCGCACGACTTCGACTTCGCGCACTTCGGGCCAGAGGTAAACCACCTCGGCCGCCACGCGCGGCAGCTGGTAGTCGTAGTCGCCGATGCGGGTGCTCTCGTAACCGTCGATCTTGCCGACGAAGGTCACTTCGCGGCCTTCGGCGAACACGGCCGGATCGTAGAAGCCGGCGCGGCAGGCGATGAAGCGGCCGTCGGTGGCGTCCGGCGCACTGGAGAGCGGGCGACCCGTGCCGGACAGCGGGCGGGAGACCAGCTGGAAGCAGGTGCTGTTTTGTGCGGGCGTGGTGCTGATGATGCGGCCACCCCAGCGGACGGAGGCGCCCACCTGCGGAGCGGCGACCGAGTCGCGCGGGTTGACGGGGGTGAAGCTGCCCTGCAGCGGCTTGGGCGCGGAGGCGCAGGCCGACAGCAAGACAGCGGCGGAAGCGGCGAGGACAGCGAAACGAAGGTGCATGGCCAGTCTCCAGTGGGTCACGGGCGGTGCCGGCGCAGGTCTTCGATCAGTGCGCGGTGATCCCCCTCATCCGGAGCGTAGCGCGCCGCAGCGAAACGCCGGCTGAGCGAAAACAGCAGGTTCGCCCCCTGCGGCCGTCGGGTGGCGACCCGGCGTGCCCAGTCCGTAGCCGTCTCGTACGGTGCCCGGCCTAGCCCGAGGCGAGCATAACGCCGACCCACCCGACGCCAGGCGCGCAGCAGCGGATCACGTTCGCGCTCGGCACGCGCCAGCCACCACGCCATCCAGCCCAGCGTGCCGAGGGCGGCAAGGCCGAACAACAGGCCCAGTCCTGCGCTGCCGAGCCCGTTCGCGCCCAGTCGCTCGAGCAACTGCGTCTGCCGGCGGGCATCGAAGCCGAGCACAAGGTCGTTCCAGCCGCGCCGCAACCAGTCGCTGACGCTGCCGAAGCCTTCCAGTGTGAGTCGACCCGCGTCCACGCCCTCGCCCAGCTGATCTTCCAGCGTGTCGTAGATGCGTTCGGGGGCCACGGCGGCGGTGGGATCGACCCGGACCCAGCCGCGCTCGGGCAGCCAGACTTCAGCCCACGCATGGGCATCCATCTGCCGGACCACCCAGTAACCACCCAAGCGGTTGTAGACGCCGCCGGTATAACCGGTCACCACGCGAGCGGGCACGCCCGCGGCCCGCATCAGGAAAACGAACGACGAACTGAAGTGTTCGCAGTAGCCCTGCTTCTGGTCGAACAGGAATTCGTCCACGGAATTCCTGCCCGGTAAGGGCGTATCCAGCGTGTAGGCGAACTCCGCGCGGATCCAGGCAAGCGCTCGCTGCACGATCGCACTGTCGTTGCCACCGGCTTCCTGCCGCCACTGCAAAGCCAGTCGTCGCGTCCGCGTATTGAATCCGTCGGGCAGCTGCAGGGCCTGCTGCCGCAGCAACATGGGCAAGGTCGATTCGAAGCGATCCGGCGCCGACGATTGCATGCGCCAGCGCGTGAGCGCGCTCAGCGGCGTGCGCACGGTCATCGCGTAATCATTCGCCAGATGGGCGCCGTTCGGTGCGCTCGTGGGCAGGTCCAGTGCGACCAGTTGGCGACGGTCGGTGGGCTCCACTTCCAGCTGGTAGTCCCACCGTGCGCGGCTGCGCGTGGTTTGTGCCGGAGGCAGCCCGCGCAGCCAGGGCGCCTGGGTCCAGGTACGGCCGTCGTAGTTCCACAGGATGGGCCCACGCCAGTACATCTGGCCGGGCGCGGGCGTGGCGCCGAAGAACTGCACACGCAATGCAGGATCTTCGTCGGCCATGAGGTCCAGCCAGCCGCCCGGCGACATCTCGTCGCCCAGACCGGGTTTGGCGAGCGCGCGTTCCGGCACGCCCCACAGCGGTGACGCGAAACGAGGGAACAACCAGAACGCCGCCAGCACCAGTGGCAGGCCGATCAGCACCAGCCGACCCACCAGGGCCAGTCGCGGCAGCATGGCGGGTGCGTCCGTGGTTGCACGAGCCTCGACATCGGCCAGGCGCTGCAGCGCGATCAGGCCGGCGCAGAGACCGAGCAGGCCCAGCGCCATCGTCAGCGGCCCCTGGTCGAGCAGGAAGGCCGCGAACGGCGCGAAGAATGCGAAACCGAGCAGACTGCGATTGTCGCGCAGGCCCTGCGTTTCGGTGGGCTTGAGGGCGAGCATCGCGGCCAGCAGCGCGCAGCCGGTATCGCGCCCGAAGCGTAGGCCGGTGACATAGAGAACCGCTGCGAGCATGGCCAAGGCCAGCAGGACGCGAAGCCAGGCCGGCAGCGGACGCCACCAGGACGCCAGGCCCAAGACGAAACCGATGGCGCCGAGCGTCAGTGACAACGACAGCGGCAATTGCAGCAGCAGCGCCAACAGGCACAGCGCGGCGCTCCCCAGCGTCCACAGTCGGCTGGTGCGGTCGGGGATGGGTGCGTCAGGCCTGGCGGTCGGCATGCGGCATCAGCGCGAGGGCGCGCAGGCAGAGATGGCGGTGCAGGGCGCCGTTCGCGGGGCCCAGCGGCGGTTGGCCAGGCAGTGCGAGCCGATAGCGTCGTCCCTCGCGTTCGCCGAGTTCGACCCAGTGCGCGAGGCGCCGGATGCGGTCTTCGTGTGCAAGCGTGCCCAGCGCGTCCCAATCCAGCCGGACTTCCACGCCGACCGGTTGCTCGTACTCGCGAACCAGCAGCATGTCGCGCCGCGCGGACGGCTTCCACGCGATCGTGCGCGGAGCATCGCCCGGCCGATAGCCGCGCAGGTGATGGACGTCGTCACCGGCCGGGTCCAGCTTCGCGCGCTGGCCGGTGCGTCCGCCTTCCGGCAAGGGTGGACCGTGGACTTCGAGCGTGGGATAGACCAGCAACGGTGGCGGCCAGATCCACGACCAGGCGCGCGCGAGGCCCAGAGGCTGCGTCGTCGACACGCGCAGACGGCCGATGTCGTGCCAACCGCGACGGTGCGTCGGCAAGCCCAGTTCCACCACCGCGCCCTCGGCGGACATCGTGGGCGCGAAGGCAACAGCTTCGGCGCCATCGAGCCTGAGGCCCCGCCGCAGGCGGCCGTCGTGCGCGGACAGGGCAATGTGCAGCATGAGCGATTCACCGGCGTGCACCGGATCGGCCGACACCGCATCCATGCGCAGCCCGGACAATTGCAGGTGGGCGAAGATGAGGCTCGCCATCGCCGTCGCGCCCAACAGCAGGGCCATCAGCAGCGCAGGGTTGTTGTTGTAGTTCAGCGCGCCCAGCGCCATCGCCAGCACCAGCGCGGCATAGAAGAGGCCGAAGCCCGTCGGCAGGACATATACGCGCCGGCGATCCAGTTGGACGGGCAACACTTCCGCCGCGCGAGGGCGGGCGAGCAGGGCCAGCCGGCGTGCCAGCGATGCGCGTAAAACCGCCATCCTCAATCCACCGGCACCGCGTGCAGGATCGCCTTGGCCAGCGCCGCAGCAGAGGCGGCCTCGGCCTCCGGCACGAGGCGATGCGTGGCCACGGCCGCGAACAGGGCCTGGACGTCGTCGGGCAACACATGGTGGCGGCCGAGCAGAAGGGCGTAGGCCTTGGCCGCCCGCAACAGCGCGATGCCCGCGCGCGGCGACAGGCCCACACGCACGCCGGGGTGCTGGCGACTGCGAGTGAGCAGGGCCTGCACATAGTCGATAAGCGCATCGCTGGCGTGCACGTCGCTGACGGCCTGGCGCAGCGCCGTCACTTCGTCCGAGGACAGCAACGGCATCGCCTGTGCGATCAGCATGCGGCGGTCGGTACCGGCCAGTAGGGCGCGCTCGGATTCCGCGCTGGGATAGCCCAGTGCCAGCCGCAGCAGGAAGCGGTCGAGCTGGGAATCCGGCAGCGGGTAGGTGCCGGAGAGATCGACGGGATTCTGCGTCGCAATGACGAAGAACGGTTCGGGCAACGCATGCGTCACGCCGTCCAGCGTGACCTGGTGTTCGGCCATCGCCTCCAGCAGCGCACTTTGGGTACGAGGTGGTGCGCGGTTGATCTCGTCGGCCAGCAGCACGTTGGTGAAGACCGGGCCGGGATGGAAGGTGAAGGCGCGCGCCTGCGCGTCGTACACCGACACGCCCAGCACATCGGCCGGCAGCAGGTCCGAGGTGAACTGCACCCGGTGGAAGGTCAGGCCGAGGGTGGCCGCCAGCGCGTGCGCCAAGGTGGTCTTGCCCAGGCCGGGCAAGTCCTCGATCAACAGGTGGCCGTCGGACAGCAGGGCCACGAAGGCCAGCCGCACTTCATGCGCCTTGCCCAGCACCAGCGAATTCACTTGGGCCTGGGCCCGCTTCAGGGCGTCGGCCAGGCCTTCGGATAGCATAGGGCGGGTGCTGGGAATGGCGGACATCGCGCTCTCGGTTCCGATCGTGGGTACCGGGAAGTGTAGCGAGATGGACGAAGAACAACGCGCGCGACGATGGTTCATCGCAGTGTGGACAATCGTGACGGTGGTCAAGATCGCGATCGCCGCGCGGCTGCCCTTGTTCGTGGATGAAGCCTTCTATTGGCAGGAAGGGCAGCACCTGGCGGCGGCCTATTCGGACCTGCCCGGACTCACGGCCTGGTTGACGCGCCTGGGGGTCGAACTGGGTGGCCATCACGCGTTCGCCGTGCGCGCACCCTTCCTGGTGTTGGCGGCAGCGTTGCCGTGGCTGGTTGCGCGCTGCGCTGCACGCGCCTTCGACGCGACCGCTGGCTGGCAGGCCGGGATGCTGACGACGCTGATGCCGCTGGCGGGCACGCTCGGCGTGCTGGCCTTGCCGGATGTGCCGATGGCGGTGGCGGCGGTGCTCTGCGCCGACGCGGGCGCGCGGCTGTTGCGAGGCGTCGATGCGAGGGCGGCGATCGAGCTCGCAATCGGCTTGGCGATCGGTGCGCTCAGCCACTACCGCTTCGTGGGCGTGATCGGCGTGGGCTTGATCGCACTGCTCTGGCTGCCGGAAGGCAGAAGGGCGTTGCGCGACGCACGCGTGTGGGCAGCGCTCGCCGTGGGTGTGCTCTCATGGGTGCCGTTGCTCGCCTGGAACATCGAGCACGCGGACGCGGGTTTGCGTTTCCAGTTGTTGGATCGCCACCCGTGGCGCTTCCACGCTGATGGCGCACGCTTCCTACTGGTGCAGGCGGCGATGGCGACGCCACTGCTTTTCTGCGCGTTCGTCGCGCTTTGCGTGCGTGGACTGCGTGGCGATGACGGCCGAGGCCCTGCATGGCGCTACTTCGCCCTGTTGGGGGCGATCTCCACGTTCGGTTTCTTCGTGCTCGGGTTCTTCGCCGACAACGAGCGCGTGAGCTTCCATTGGACGCTCCCTGGCTACCTCGCACTGCTGGTCATCGTGCCCCTTTTGATTCGCGAATGGGGCACACCGTTACGCCGGGCGACCTGGGTGCTGACTGCCGCTGGTGCGGTGCTGATGTTGGGCTACTACGTGGCGGTCTCGATGTCGGGCGTGCGCCTGCATCTTGCCGGCAACAAGTACTACCCCGAGAACTTCACCGGCTGGGACACGCTGGCGACCGAGGTGCGGGCCGCACAGTCGCAGATGCCCGCTGATACCGTGTTGTTGGCCGACAGTTTCAAGACCGGTGCGGAGCTGGGCTTCGCCCTGGGGAATGCCGACATCCGCGTGCTCGACCATCCCTTGAACCGGAAGCATGGCCGCGCACCGCAGCTTGAGGTGTGGGGCTTGCACGACGCGGGCGAACGCAGCGCGCCGACGCTACTGGTCGTCGGCGCGACCGACGTGAAGTTCAGCGCACTGCTCGCGCACTACCAGCACGTCTGTGGTGTCGTTGGCGCGTTGCCGCCCGCACAGCCGGTGAGCATCGATCGCGGCGCGCGACGGTTCTTGCTGTTCGCGTTGCCGGCCGCGCGCGACGACGACGCGTGCGTCACGCCGGTGGTGGCCAACATCGATGTGCCTGCGGCAGGCGCCACGGTGGGGCGCCGCTTCAAGGTCGGCGGTTGGGCCGTGAAGGACGTCGTGGGCGTCGCGAAGATAGAGATCACCCTGGACGGCCGCGTCGTCGCGGTCGCGGAAGACGCCGGGGCGAACGAGTGGCTGCGCGGCTTCCTGAAGGGCGCATCGCGCGACCCAAGGATGCCGAGCGTGCAGTTCAAGGCTGAGGTCGATGCCAGCGCACTGCCGGCCGGCCGCCACTGGCTGGGGCTGCGGGTGACCGGTGGCGACGGCAGCGTGGAAACCTGGGCCGAGCAGCCGGTCGTCCTGCGCTGAGGAGGGGTCAGGGCAGGTCGAACCCTGCGTCGCGCAGCATCCGGCATACGGCGATGAGCGGCAGCCCGACCAGGGCGGTGGGGTCGGTCGACTCGATAGCGTCGAACAGGGCGATGCCCAGGCCTTCGGACTTGAAGCTGCCGGCGCAGTCGAAAGGCTGCTCGGCGTCCACGTAGCGCTCGATTTCGGCCGGAGCCAGGGCACGGAAGCGGACCGTGGTCAGGTCGTACGCTGCCAAGACCTCGTCGTCCCGCACCAGGGCCACCGCGGTATGGAACCGGACCTGCCGGCCGGCCATGGCGGACAACTGGGCGATGGCAGTGTCGCGGTGCCCGGGCTTGCCCAGCGGGGCGCCGTCCAGCTCGGCGGCCTGGTCTGAGCCCAGGACCCAGGCGCCCGGGTGCTGGGCGGCGATCGCGGCCGCCTTGGCCTGCGCCAGGCGGGCGGCCATGGCGGGCACGGACTCCCCGTCCAGCGGCGTTTCGTCGACTTCGGGGCGGGCGATGTGGAAGGGCAGGCGCAGGCGCTCCAGCAACTCGCGGCGGTAGCGGGACGTGGAGGCGAGCAACAGGGGCATGGGCACGGGGATTGGGCAGGAA